>Ga0181604_10000128_pt1 | contig 67386 bp, 67 predicted proteins | sample 041ome_12_FD_148663 | JGI IMG/M metagenome (GOLD analysis project Ga0181604, IMG submission 148663) | Coastal salt marsh microbial communities from the Groves Creek Marsh, Skidaway Island, Georgia - 041410US metaG (spades assembly) | ecosystem: Environmental > Aquatic > Marine > Intertidal zone...
TATTTCTAAAGGGTCTTCATTTCTGGGATTATCATTTGTGATGATAACGTAATCAGCATTTGAGGAAGCCTCTCCCATTTTCATCCTCTTGCCTTTGTCTCGATCACCTCCAGCACCTAATATTACAATTACTTTTTCATACTTGTTTTGAGCGTATTTAATTGCCTCTTTTATTGCACGAGGAGTATGTGCATAATCTATTATTACAGTTTTATTGTTTCGATTTATTGTTTCAAACCTTCCAGGTGGATTTACAACATATTGACTTTTGTGTATCAAATCTTCCAGTTCAAATAAATTAGAATAATAAGCCATAGAAAAAGCTAATAAAAAATTTTCAATAAATTTTGGGCCTGATAAATTAATCTGACACTCAACTTGATTACTGTCAATTGTGAATTTTAATATTTGTTTATCTATTTCTTTATATCTAACATCATTGTAATCATTTGTACCGATGCTAAATGATTCGATATTTGAAGCACTTACAATTTGAGTGCTTTCAGGAGAATCAATATATACAAATTTTTCAGACACTCCTTGTTGAAATAATTTTGCTTTAGAGTTCAAATAATTTTCAATTGAACCATGATAATCTAAATGATCTTGGCTCAAATTAGTAAAACCAGATACAAGAAATTTTAAATCCCCTAGTCTGTTTTGATCAAGAGCATGCGAAGAAACTTCAAGCGACACTGAACTAATATTCTCCTGTTGAAGCGAGATTAATTTTACAACATTAAATAATTTTGGGGTAGTAAGAATTTTTTCATTAGTGAATGAATATTTTTGTTTCTCATCAATAGTTCCAATGAATAAATTATTTGAACCAATAAGTTGATTCAAATAAAAAGCTGTTGTGGTTTTTCCATTAGTTCCAGTTATTCCAAAATAATTAAGACTTTTATAATTTGGACTTATTCTTTCAAGAATATAATTAAATATATTCTCAAAATCTTCGAATATTAAAACTTTTTCATCTTGAATATCGCACTTATTACTTGTAATTACAAACTTCGGATTTTCATTTAGAGATGAAGAAATATATTCATTTAATTTTTTATTATCGTCATGATTTATGCACAATATAGAGCCTTCAACTACATCAAATGTATGGTTTACAACTTTTGAATAATCTATATCCATACTTTTTAAGTAATCTAAATTTAGATTTTTCAAATTTATTCTCCTGGTACTAAATAGCTTACAATTTTTTTGAATATCGGAGCTGCTGTTGACCCGCCAGTTACATATTCTGTATAAGGAGAAACCGAAGCTCCCCATAAGATAACAGATCCAACGATTGGTCCTTCATTTGTTTCTATAAAACCTGTAAAAGAAGTATTGAATCTATAATCTGAATACCCAAATCCCTCTATGTGTGTTCTACTTGTACCAGTTTTACCACCAATTGTATAATTTTCCATAAAGAGTGAGCGCCCAGTTCCATTTTCTCCTTCTACTACATTTATTAATAAATTTTTTAACCTTTTTGATGAGTTAACGTCAATTACTTGGTTTTGCGAATCGTTAGTATACGGTGCTTTTATTAATGTTAAATCAATATTTTTACCACCATTAGCAATAATGCTGTAGGCCTTTACCATTTGCATTTGAGTAACATTTATTGAATATCCTATAGACAATGAACTGAGGCATGTTGTACATGTTTTATTTGGATCAAAACTTCCTTTAGTCTCACCGGATAGCTCTATCCCTGTTCTTTTTGAAAATCCAAATTTTGAAAGAAATTCTTCTAAGTCATTAATATTTAAATCTTTTGTGGCAATAATTGTTCCAACATTTGAAGATCTTTCAATTATTTCTTTTACTGAAAGGTTGTATGGTTCATGTTTAAGAAAATCTTTGTAACACCCTTTATAACCTTTAAAATCTTTTTGACATGAGTTTTCAATTAACTCAATAGTGTCTTCAACGTAGTATTCTGTTTTTTCATCTAATAGACCTTGTTCTAAAGCCAGTCCTATAGAAAATATTTTTAATGATGACCCTGGTTCATACTGTGCCCTTGTACTGATTAAGTCAATATTAATTGATTCTTTATCTCCTCTCTCTTCAGCAGAAATTAATACTTCTCCAGTATTAGCATTTGCAAAAACAACTGAACAATTGAAAGCTTTAGTGTTTATTAGTGCTTCTTTACATAAGTTTGTAGCTAAATATTGAAGTTCAGAGTCAAGAGTTAATATTAGGTCTTCACCATGAATTGGTTGAGTAGTTTGAATATTTGCTTGTGGAATAATACTTCCATTTGGCGCTGCTTCATAACTAATTTTTCCATCGGTACCTTCTAATGTGCTATTAAAATATAGCTCTAAACCCTCGATCCCATAATTATCTGTATCTACAAAACCAACAATTTTTCTTATAGAAGGAGTATGGATAATTCTTCTACTTGATGGTTCGACCATTACGCCATCCAGACTCCAACTTTTTATTTCCTCACCTTTTTTGTATTCGATATTCCTTTCAAGATAAAAGAATCTAGAGGAATTCAGAATTTTATTGGCAATTTCAGTGCTGTCTTTTTCAAGCAAAGGAGATAAGAGTACGGAAACCTCTTTGATGTTCTCTACTTTATCAGGATATATTCCTATGTTGAATGATTGTGTGCTTGTTGCTATTGGTTGTAGATTTTTATCATATATACTCCCCCTCTTAGCATTAAGAGTTTCTGACTTTATACGATAAGATAATGCTTGCTCTTGAAAATATTCAGAGTTTGTAAATTGTAAGTCGTATACATTTTTTAGAAATAAACCACTAAAAATTGTAAAACTGCCAAAAACAACAATAAATAAAATCCAATTCTTTATTTGGGTATAGTTCATTTTCCTAAAGTCCCAAGAATATCAAATTCAACTAATTCTGAATCAATTTTGTATGGTGATGAAAGATCTTTATTAATTATATAAACATCAAGTTTTTTAAAATTAAGTGAATCTGAAATTTTTTCAATATTTTGAATAGAATATTTCTCTTGATATAAATTAAAAGTTTGGTCTTTAAGAATTTCCAATTCAATAATGTCTTGATTTACTATTGTTAAGTTTGTTGACAATTCATTTATTTTTATGTTTGTATACAAATTCCAAATAAGCGAAGAGAAAATTGAAATCACAATTACTAATAGAAAATTTTTAAACTTCATATTTTCACCATGAATCTAAGAACCGCAGACTTTGATCTAGGGTTTTTTTTAATTTCATTATTTGTAGGCTTTCTTTTTTTATATTTACCTAGTTTGAATAGTGGAATATTTTCACAGATACATATTGCGAGTTTAGGATCGCATATACACCCTTTTGTCTCTTTGTCTATAAATTGCTTTACTGTTCGATCTTCAATTGAGTGATACGAAAGAAAAATCATAATGCCATTTGATTTAATAAAATTTTTTGCAGTTTCTAGAGATTCAATTATTTCACTAATTTCATTATTTACTTCGATCCTTATAGCTTGAAATATTTTTCTTACAGTACTTTTAGTAAATTTTGGATTTTGCCGTGGCAGGGATGATTCTATAACACTTACTAACTCATTTGTTGTTTGAATAGGTCTACTGTTAATAATTGTTTCAGCTATTTTTTTTGAATTACTTTCTTCTCCATATTCATAAAATATTTTAAGTAATTCTTCATAACCATAATTATTTATAACTTCTTTAGCAGATAGCTCTTGAGAAACATCCATTCTCATATCAAGAATTGAATCATGTTGAAATGAAAAACCACGATGCGGAGAATCGATTTGATGTGATGAAAGACCAAAGTCATAAAAAACACCACTTATTGAATCAATATTATTATTTTCTAAATATTCATTAATTTTCGAAAAACTGTAATGTTGGACATTATGTGAATCTGGGGAGTTATTAACTGCTTCTAAATCTCGATCCAGTGCTAAAAAATCTATATTATTATGATTTTTTTTGAAGTACTTAAAATGGGAACCATATCCATATGTTGCATCTATAAATATTCCATCTGGTACATCAATAAGCAAATCAGATATTTCTGATGTCATTACCCCATCGTGTGTCAAATACTCTGCCCTGTTTGTATTCATACCCAGCTCTCTAGAACTGGCACCAATTGGAAAGTTGGGCGGAGTAAGGGTGTTCCAATTTAGTTGTCTAGAGAGCTGGCTATGAACCTATCCTTTCACTTCATTAATATTTGCAAATGCTTGGTCTGCTTCATTTTGGATTTTCTTCCAACTTCTTGTTGACCAAACTTCAACTACTGGGCCTGATCCAGTAACGGTTACTTCTTCGTTGATGTCTATACCGCTATATGCACGTAGATTTTCAGGTACCTGAACTCTTCCAGCAGAATCGATTTTTACATCTACAGCGCCACTAAACAAAGCTCTTCTTAATTGTCTAGATGTTCGATCTGTGGAAGGAAGCGATGCCATTTTTGAGGCTTCATTTTCCCAATTGTCTTTTGTTAATATTTGAAGACAATTATCTTGTCCCTTGGTGATTACACAGCCCTGTTGAAGCTCTTCTCTGAACTTTGAAGGTATAACTACTCTACCTTTAGAGTCCATTGTATGTTGAAACTCACCAAGGAACACTTTATCCGCCTTTCGTGCCTTGAACCACTTTTAAACATTATATGACACTTTATGACACTCTGCAACACTTTTTGAGAAAAAATTTTTATGCTGAAATAAGGTATTCTTCCCAAGAAGGATCTGGATTGCTGCCAACAATAGTCTTGATCCAAAAATTATCTTTTGGATTAGATGGAGGATTTTTAAGATTTAAATGTGTTTGATGAAGAAGCTTATCGGCTTTAATTAAATTACACTTTTTGCAACATGCAACCACATTTGACCACTCATGTAGGCCACCTTTGGAACGTGGAATTATATGATCAACCGACTCTGCAGATTTACCACAATATTGACATGTAAAAAAATCTCTAATAAATATATTTTCACGATTTAGAGCTACTCTCCTAGCAAAAGGAGCTTTAACAAAATAAGTTAAAATTCCAACTTTTGGAACAAAAAATTCTTCTTTCTCAGAATGTAAAATTATTTCAGAATTTTTTATAGCATTTATCTTCTTGTTATGCATTAATGAAATTGCTCTTTTAAACGAAACAACTGAAAGAGGTTGGAATGTAGAATTTAAAATTAACGTCCTATGACTTGATAGGTTCATGGTAAATCTAAGCTGTTTTGATTTCTATGCTTGAAGTTCTTGACTAAGTACATCATCTTCCACTTTAGTCAATAAATTTAAAAATCTTTCTTTATCTAACTCAAATTTGGAAACATCTTCTTTAACTTCTTGAGTAACAGTATCAATTGTTTCGAAAAATGTAAGTTGTCCATTTTTCAAAGCGTCAAAAACTTCATTGTCTTCAACAGAGTATATTGTCTTACCATCAGACTTAAGTTTTACTTCTGATAAATGTTTTGTAAGATCACCATTTTTAGTTAAATATTTCCAAGCCCTTCTAACTCTTTGAATACTCATGCCATTATCAAGTAATGTCTTTATAACCCTCAAGGCAACAATATCTCTAAATGAATAAAATTTAGGAACTCCAGGTTTTCCATCAGAAGATTGTACTGATGGAGATACTAAATTTACTTTGTCCCAGTATCTTAATTGATGAGATGTGCATCCAGAAAGATAGCATGCTTGCTTCGATGTAAAAGCATTTTTCTTCAAACCTTACTCCTAAAAAAAATGATGTATATTTAATTTAATTAAATTTTTTATTTTTGTCTAGAGCTATCTTGGTTTCTTAAAATTTTAATTACTTGTTTTATGTTCCACTCTTTTACGTTTTCAGCTTTTAAAAGTGATCTTGTATTTGCGACAAATACATATCCAGCAACTGCCATTACAGAGAAACCAAATATAGCTATAGCGGGTTGAATTATATAGGTACTAAACATTGTCAATAGTCCTAAAACAAACACAAAAAAAGAAATGACTGCTCTGTTTCTTGTAAATTTAGAGAGAGTAGAGTCTTCAACTGTTTTTGCTAAACCAGGATCGTCCTTCATTAACTCTTGTTCAATTTGTTTTAAAATTTCTTCTTCTTTTTTATTCAAACCCATATGTAAATCTTAATATAAAAATGAGTTAGTCTAAATTCATGGGTAATTTATTTCTTAGACATGGTGAGGTTCAAAATGAGAAAGATGTGTTTTACGCAAATCTTCCTGGATTTTATTTAAGTAGTAAAGGTGAGACACAAGCCAAAGATGCTGGAATAAAAATTAAAGAACAATTTGATATAACAAATATTATCTCCTCTCCTCTATTAAGGGCAAGACAAACAGCAGAAATAGTAAACAGTGTTCTTAAAATAAATATAACTACATCCTATAACATAATTGAATGGGCAGGACCTAGTGATTGGGTAGGAAAAACTTGGGACGAAATTAAATCAACACAAAACTTCAAGAACGCTGATAACAGTCCACTAAATTTAACAAATACTGGAGAATCTTTAGAAAACGTATTTGATAGATTTAACAATATTTATGAAAAATGTGAAAATACACTTTTTGTATCTCATCAAGATACGATTAGAGCATTTACTTACTATTATTTAAATGATAAAGATTTCACAAAAAATAGGCCCGATCATTGTGAAATACAATATTTTAAAAATTCTGAATTATGCACATACTAGGTATGTCATGTATAGTATATTAAGTGATACTTATAATAAAATAATATAAAATAAGCAGTCCTCCACCAAATGATCCAATGAATCCCAAGCTACCAACTATGGGTTCTAATGATTTAAAAAATTTTGAATTAAAGTTTTCTAAGTATATATCAACAATCTTTCTGCTAAGTTGAAAAGAAATAAATCCATTGAAAAAAATATATACAAAACTTAAAATCGTAATCCAAGGGTTAGGAAAATTCATAATAAGGTAAAGTTAATATAATTATGAGATTTAGCAACAAGACTCGGATTTTTATATACACTTCTGTAATTTTATTATCTAGTTATATCGGCTATCTTCTTGGAAATACATTTTGCATTATCTCTGATGAAGGGAGTTGCTTAACAAGTGTTTTAACTTATGTTGGTGTAATTAATGTATTTAATTTAATTGGTGTTTTTATATTGGTTAATTTATCTGAAAAATCAATAACAGAATGGAATCAAAATTTGGAAGAAGAGTGAACCAATTTCTCACAAATTTTATCAATGTCATTTTGAACTATATCTTTATGAAACACTAATCTAATTGATTTCTCTCCAATGAGTCCTGCATTAATTGATTCGTTATAAAAAATATCTAATAATTTATTCGGATCTTCTTCGTTTTTAATATTCAAAAATATCATATTTGTTCCTTTGTAAACAATGCTTTGTATTTTTTCGTTGTTTAAATTTACAATAAGGAAGTCGTAAACTTTTTTGGCTTTTGCATGATCTTCAAGAATACTTTCTCTGTCTTGCAAAGCGGTTTTTGCCATTGAAGCAATTACGCCAACCTGTCTCATTCCTCCTCCAAGTTTTTTTCTATATTCCCTTGCCTCCTTTATAAATTCCTTAGAGCCAAGCAGCATAGAGCCGATAGGTGCTCCTAGAGCTTTTGAGAAACAGAATGTTAAACTATCACAGTAATCCCCGTAATTCATATTATTTTTATCCTCTTGTATTGAATGCCATATTCTCGCACCATCTACATGGAGCTTCAGACTATGTTCCCTCACAATCTTGCTTAAAGATTTTATTGAATCAAAAGATACGATCGAACCTCCAGATGCCAGATGAGTGTTTTCAATCGAAACAGTTTTGATTATGGGTTTGTGGACTTTTGACTTTAATATAAGTTTTTCTACATATTCTAAATTCAACTCTCCATCTGTATGTTCAGCATCACGAAATTGTACACGAGATAAGAAAGCTGCAGCTCCATGTTCGTAATTTTTAATGTGTGAGTCATGAGGTGTAATTACTTCTGTACCGGGGTCATTATGAATTAATAGTGAAATCTGATTTCCCATTAGACCTGAAGAAACAAATAATCCTTTTTCGAAACCTAAAAGATTAGCACACTCATCCTCTAAATTATTTACCGTAGGATCTTCAATATACTCATCGTCACCAAGCTCTGCATTTAAAGCACTCTCTAAAACCTTCTTTGAAGGTTTGGTTACAGTATCTGATCTTAAGTCATACACTAGAGAGCTGCCTTAATATTTTTCATTGCTTGTCTAATTCTTTGTTTATTTTCAACTAAAGCAATTCTAATATAGCCCTCACCAAATTTTCCGAAACCAACTCCTGGTGAGACTGCTACATTTGATTTTTCTAAAATGTCTAATGAAAATTTTAATGAATCTTTATCAAATTTTTCTGGAAGTTTTGCCCAGACAAACATAGTCGCGTCAGATTCCTGAACAATAAAGTCTAGGTCTTCTAAGTGCTCAACAACTAATTCTCTTCTTTCTTTATAAACAGTTGATAATTCAAATGGATACTCGTCTAATTCATTTAAAGCAACGGTAGATGCAATTTGTATTGGTTGAAAAGTTCCGTAATCTATGTAAGACTTTAACTTTGTAACTGCTGCAACTGCATCTGAATTACCTACTGCAAATCCTACTCTCCATCCAGCCATTGAATATCCCTTAGTAAGAGAATATAACTCAACACTATGTTGTAAACTCTTGTCTGAAGATAAAAGTGAGGGAGGTTTATTTCCCTCAAAATATATATCTGAGTATGCAAAATCATTAACTATTAAAAAGTTATATTTTTCAGCTAATTCAACAAGACTGTCGTAAAAAATTTGGTCAACAGTAAGAGTTGTTGGATTATGCGGAAAAGATATTAATAACAATTTAATTTTTGTTTTCTTTAAGATGTCATTTAATTCTGTCAAAAAGGCTGACTTATCAAGACAGTTTACTTTTATTGTTTCAGCTCTTGCTATTAACGGAGCAAAATGGTGAATTGGGTAACTTGGATCTTGAACAACAACCTTGTCTCCAGGGTTTAAGACTGACATTAAGAGGTGCGTTAACCCTTCTTTACTACCAATAGTATTTACAACGTTCGTATTTGCATCAAGATTAACTTGATAATTTTTTTCATATTTAATAGCAATAGCTTCTCTTAAACCAAATATTCCTTTTGATACAGAATATTTATGATTTTTTTTGAGCTTAGCTGTTTCAATTAATTTATCTACTACTTTATCATGCGTTGGTAAATCAGGATTACCATATCCTAAATCTATTATGTCTTTTCCCGAGTGACGCGCAGTAATCTTTTTTTGATTAATTTCATTGAATAAATATTCAGGAAAATTGTTTATCAATTCATTGCTGTATTTATTCATCTAAAAATATTATCTATAGTTTCAAAAAAAATCTCTCGATTTGAATCTTTTAATATATGTATATATTCGTAGTTTAATTCACTATCAAAAAAATTTGGCTTGCTAGCTTTTAAGCATAAACTTAAATTTCCTTTTGGATTCTCAATTTGTGTAAATATAGATTCTTTTTCTTCAAATAATTTTTTAGTGCCCATCCATTGATTAATTCCAATTGAATATTTTTTAATTAATTGAAGTTTTTTTTCTGAGTGTCCCCCAATAAATAGACTGATATTGTTTTGTCTAAACATATTTGAATCTACTATTTCATTTATAATTTTTTCAATGTCATTTGAGAAATTAGGTCTTTTTTCAAATTTATCATCACCTGTGCCAATTCCCAATTTAAAATTTTTAATTTCAAGAAATTTATATATATATTCTTCAAACAATTCCTGAAATGGTCTCGCATTAATGTTTAATACACATACACCCAATCTGATTTGACCATTAACAACTTCATTTAATTTGTAAATACCATCTATTAATTCATAAACATCTAAATCGCTACCTGCAGGGTTTTTTCCATGATCAAATAAATATATTGTATCGATGTCTAAGGACATTAATTTTTCTGTTTTAACTATAAAATCATTTTTAAAGAATTCTCCAGGAAGTAAAACAGATTTAATTTTCTTCATTAAATGAAAGTGCTGCTGCACCAATTATTCCAGAGTCTTCTCCTTGATTAGAAATAAATATTTCCGGGAAAATTCTAGATGGAAATTTATATCTCTTTTGAATATCGCTAGTAATCAGATCTATTAAGTCAAAAGGTTCAGAAGACATAGTTCCTCCAAGAACAAAGACTTCATTGTTGAATATTTCAAATAAACTTATTAGCCCATCTGAAATATTTTGAATTATTTCATCTCGAACATTTTTTTCTTCATTTGTAAGATTTAAATTCTTATCAAATATTATTGAACCAACATTTTTTTCTGTAAATCTTTTTGAAAGTTCTGAAGTTTTGTTTTCCAACGAAAGTTGGGAACATCTTTGTGTCCATACTGAAGCTGCAACTGAAGCTTCATAACATCCTTTTTTTCCGCAGCCGCATAAAACATTTCTATTGTTTGAGGTAAGCATGTGACCAAGCTCTCCTGCGCTTCCCTGTCCTCTTAATAATTTACCTTCAGAAATTATTCCTCCACCAACCCCTGTTCCAAAAGTTAACATTATTAAATTAGAAAACTTATTTTTATAACTTAATAAGTACTCGCAGTAAGCTGCGACATTGCCGTCATTATCCAGATAGAATTCATAATCTGTAAAATTTACTAATTTAGAAAAATTAATGTCATATTGTAAATTTGGACCATATGAATATTGTTTTTTTTCAAAATTTACAAATCCTGGCATAGCAATTGATACTTTTGAAATATTTAATATGTTTTCCTTAATAATTTCGGATATAGAATCAATAAATTTTTCTTCATTATCTGGAGTTGGTATCTTATCTTTCTTTAAAACTTTATAAGATCTATCTATGACACCGTATTTTACGGTTGTACCTCCAACATCAAAAGCTAAACAATTCATATATAAATTGATGATAATTCTAAATATTGATTAGTTGCCCGAAAATAACCTACATTAATGCATCGAGTTTCTCTTATCCTCCAATGCGAAGCAAGAGGTTGATGAACATCTCCAAATAAAGAATATTTAGGTTGATAACTTTCAATAAAATCTTTTAGACCAACCCATCCTTGTTCGATTTTATTTGTAACAACATCAGTAACTAACTCACGAACAAGCGGAGGTGCATGTGTGCAGATTATATTGGAGTCTTTTAAGTTAAATAGTTTTTTTGAAAATGTTTCTTCGTCAATTTCTCCCCTTGCATTTATTGGTGTTGGAACTCCACCACCAGCAAATCCAATTTTTTTATTATCAAATTCAACCAATAATCCATCTACATTCTTAACTGAACTACTTAAGTAAGTATTCATAATGTCTACATCGTCTACATTTCCTGGAATAAACCAGACTTCGTATTTTTTAAGAACTGCAAAAACATCTTCGTATTGTTTATTAATTGCATTTTGCATTTTTTTTGCAATTTTGTCTGGGTCAGTTTTATACAATTCTTTCCATAATGTTTTTCTTTCATCAAATTTGTGTTCTTTTCTTAAATTAATCAATTTTTCAACATTATCTTTGCCAAAGACATCCATGGCAATTCCTTGTCCATCTCTGTAATCAATCCAATTGATTAAATCACCTAAAATGACAATAGGTCCCTTATTCTGTGGTAAAGAATTAAGATACTCTATCTGATAGTGAACATCCGATACGAATATCATTTCAACTAATTTGTAACTGCTCCAGCGTCTGAACCACTGACTAGCTTAGAGTATTTATGAAGAACACCAGATTTATAACGAGGTTCAGGAAGGGTAAGTAAACCAAAGCGTTTATTCATTTCCTCTTCACTTATATCAAGGTTTAGGGTTCTGTTTGAAATATCTAGGCTAATAATATCTCCATTTTTACATATTGATATTGGGCCTCTGTCAAAACTTTCTGGAGCGACATGTCCGATGCACAAACCTGTTGTTCCACCAGAAAATCTTCCATCTGTAATTAACAAAACGTCTTTACCAAGTCCAGCACCTTTTATAGCTGCTGTTATTTGTAACATCTCCCTCATACCTGGGCCACCTTTAGGACCTTCATTGCGAATAACAACAACTTGGCCTTTTTCTATATCACCATTAAAAAGTGCATCCAAAGCATCTTGTTCGCTATCAAATACATTTGCAGGTCCTGAGAAATTATTTATATCTATTCCAGCAGTCTTTACGACTGAACCTTTTGTAGAAAGACTTCCTTTTAAGACTGCTATCCCTCCTTCGTTTGAAATAGGATTATCCGGAAAACTCATTACATCTTGGTTTTTTGGAATTTCAACATTTTCTAAATTTTCACCAACAGTTTTACCTGTAACAGTCGTACATTCTGGATTTATTAGACCGTTTTCTAATAAAATTTTTGAAACAACAGGAACTCCCCCAATTTTATCCAAGTCAACCATATGAAATTTCCCAAACGGTTTCATATCTGCAAGATGAGGTACATTTCTACTGAGTTCATCAAACGTCTCCAAACTTAAAGACACTTTTGACTCATGTGCAATTGCAAGTAAATGAAGAACAGCATTTGTACTTCCTCCTAAAGCTAACACAGTAGTAATTGCATTTTTGAAAGCCTCATTTGTCATAATGTCTCTTGGTTTGATGTCATGTTTTAGTAAATAATTTAATTGTTTTCCTGATTCTTCAGCTGCAACTCGAAGCCTGCTGTCTTCAGCAGGTATTGATGCTGTACCAGGTAAGCTCATTCCAATCGCCTCACCAACGGATGCCATTGTGTTAGCCGTAAACATCCCGGCACATGATCCAACACCAGGGCATGCAGCACACTCTATTTCATATAAATCTTCTTTTGTAATCATTCCTTTTTCATATGCCCCAATACCTTCAAAAACATCAACAATTGATATATCTTTTCCTTTATAGACGCCTGGTAAGCTACTTCCTCCATAGAGAAATATTGCAGGTCTATTTATTCTGCCAGCTGCCATCAACATACCAGGTAAAGACTTATCGCAACCGGCTATAGTTACCATCCCATCAAATCGTTCTGCATGCATTACAAGCTCTACTGAATCCGCAATAACTTCTCTCGATACAAGAGATGCTCTCATGCCCTCGTGCCCCATTGATATTCCATCGGAAACTGCAATAGTTGAAAAAATTAATCCAGCAGAATCGGGACCGTTAACACCGACTTTTGCATGTTCAGATAACTCAGGTCCAGTTAAATTACAAGGTGTTACTTCATTACCTGCAGAGACTATTCCTACTTGAAATTTATTAAAATCATCATCCTTTAAACCTACTGCACGAAGCATGGCACGAGCAGCAGATTTACTTACACCTTTTGTTACGTCATCAGATATTTTTGCCATAGAATAAGAATAGATTATTTAGCTAATGAAATCACTTTTTTTAATTTTTCATATTCTTCTTTAATACTGTTTTCTTCTGAATCAAAAGAATTAATCAAGTTTTGACATACATCGTTATTACCAATTTTAAAGAGTGCCCACATGATATATATTTTTAAGTGTGATGAACTTTCTGGATAAATCTTTTCTAAAAAACTTGAAGTATTTTGATCTGGATTGTTACCAAGCGCAATAATGGCGTTTCTTTTCAGATATTCAGCATTTCTTTTTGGAATATAAAACCAATAGAACATTTCATTCAGTTTTTCGTTATCTTCTTTAATAATTGCTTCAAGATTAACTTGTTGGTTTTTATTAAATATAACTACATTATTATTTTCTTGCCCAGGCGGACAAGAAGTAAGGCAGTCGTCACATCCATAAAATTTATTTCCTATTGCATCGCGCATTTCATATGGAATCAATTCTGGTGACTGAAGCCAGTAAGATATACACTTGTTTGAATCAAGTTTGTATTCACTATTTAACGCTCCAGTTGGACAAGATATCTGACATAAATTGCACTCACCACAGGAATAGTTTGTATTTTCGCTTTCTTCAAATGTATGGTCTACATAAATAGTAGCCAATAATTGCCAAGGTCCTGCACCTGGAGTTAACATCATTGTGCTTTTGCCTTGCCATCCCAAACCAGATGATACAAAAAAAGTTCTATCGTAATGATTAGGGTTATCAATAAATGATTTAAATTTAATATTTAATTTTTCAAAAACTTGTTCAATTTCAGTGATTTTGTTTTTTAAAGGTAAATAATAATCTTCTTCTGCAAACCTAGCAATTTGACCATAACCGGGAGAAGTTAGCATGGATGGTTGTGTTTTGTTTTTGTAGTTGTAAGTAATCAAAATTGCAGATTTTGCCCAGTCAAATTTATCACCTAATCCTGAATATTCCGGATTTGAAAAAGTAAACTTCATATTTGCATGAAGTTGATTATTTTTTATATTGTTAATTTCTTCTCCAAAATTTAATTTTGAAGGTAAATTAGTGACTCCTAAATTAAAATTTGAAGAAAAATTTAAATTATTTTCTTCAAAAAAATTTATAACATTTATATCTTTCATTTTTTTAAGGTTTTACTATAGTTATTCTAAATGAAAAATTTAATTGTAGTCATTTCAGAATTAGTGCTTTTACTTAATTAGCGCTCATTTTGCTTTGATGAGCGCCTCCCAAAAAGGGGGGCTTTTTTTTGGAGATATAAAACAGAAAAATGACAAAAGAACAATTAACTGGTGCAGAGCTTGTAATAAGAGGCCTTGAATACCTCAATGTTTCTACTGTTTTTGGAGTGCCAGGTGGTGCAATTTTACCAGCGTATGATCCTTTATACGATAGTCCTATTAGACATATATTAGCTAGACATGAACAAGGTGCTGGGCACATGGCAGAGGGTTATGCTCAAGCTACTGGAGAACTTGGTGTTGTAATAGCTACTTCTGGACCTGGAGCAACAAACTTGATAACCCCTTTAGCTAATGCTTTAATGGACTCTACTCCTCTTCTAGCTATTACTGGTCAAGTTGCGTCTACTGCAATAGGTAATGATGCGTTTCAGGAAGCTTATACTGTAGGACTTTCGATGGCAGCTACTAAACACAATTACTTAATCACAGATGCTTCAGAAATTCCTCAAGTTTTAAAGGAAGCAAAATTTATTGCTACTACTGGTAGACCAGGTCCAGTTTTGGTTGATATACCAAAGGATATATTAAACCAAGTGGCTGCTTGGGTTGAGCCAGGCGATCTTGACTTACCAGGATACAAGCCTACAACGGAGCCAAATCCAAAAATGGTTCAGCAAGCTTCTTCTTTAATTAAAAAGTCAAAGAAGCCAATTCTTTATGTCGGTGGAGGAATTATTCATTCAAAAGCTAATAGTGAACTTTTTGAACTAGCTACTAAATTTAATATTCCAGTTGTTACAACACTTATGGGAAGAGGTGCTTTCCCTGATGGTCATGAATTGTGTCTTGAAATGCCAGGTATGCACGGCAATTATACAGCTACAACTTCAATTCAAAATGCTGACCTGTTAATTGCAATAGGCGTAAGGTTTGATGATAGAGTTACCGCAAATCCGTCATTTTTTGCTCAGAATGCAAAAGTTATTCATGCTGATATTGATCCAGCGGAAATTGGAAAAGTACGTGATGCACAAGTTCCTATTGTAGGTGATGCAAAAAGTGTAATTAAAGGACTTATTGAAGCTTTGGGAGATGAAAAACTAGATACTGAAAATTGGGTTTCAGAACTGAAAGAAATGAAAACTGAATTTCCTCTGTCTTATAAGCAAGAAGATAAGGGTCCTCTTAAGGTTCCTTATGTTTTAGAAGAACTTCAAAAGTTAACAAAAGAAGAAGCAATTGTTGTTGCTGGTGTAGGTCAACATCAAATGTGGGTATCCCAGCATTGGAACTTTACTGAACCAAATACCTGGTTAAATTCAGGAGGACTAGGAACTATGGGTTACGCATTACCTGCTGCAATCGGAGCAAAAACAGCTTATCCTGACAAACTAGTTTTAGCATTAGACGGAGATGGGTGTTTTCAGATGACATGTCAAGAGTTAATCACTGCCTCTACAGAAAATATACCTATTAAAATTGTGGTGTTTAACAATGGGAACCACGGTATGGTTCGTCAGTGGCAAAAGATTTTCTACAATAGTAAGTTTTCTGCTTCTGAACTAACTCATGACACACCAGACTATCTTAAACTAGCAGAATCTATGGGTGCAGTTGGCTTAAGAATGATGGAAAAGTCTGATATAGAAAAAGTGTTTAACAAAATGTTAGAAATCAATGATAGACCGGTTTTAGTTGATTGTGTTGTAGATCCAGATGATATGGTATTTCCTATGGTCCCTGCTGGTGGAAGCAATGATCAAATCATTATGAATGAAGAGGATCTTAAAAACCTATGAGTGAGAGAATTTTGTCAGTATTAGTAGAAGATAAACCCGGTGTTTTAGCTAGAGTATCATCCACCATATCAAGAAGAGGCTTCAATATAAATTCTCTATCTGTCGGACCAACAAATATTGAAGGTAGATCAAAAATGACAATAGTTACTGAATTAGATGCTGTTGAACAAGTAAAAAAGCAATTAAATAAATTAGTAAATGTTATAAAAATAGTTGAACTTGATCCAAACATGACAATAGAAACTGAAGTTCTATTATTAAAGGTTTCTATAAATAAAGACTCTCAAACATCTGTGATTGAGAAAGCGTCACTATCAAATGCAACTTCAGTAGATGTAGGGCAAGATTTCGCTATCTTTGAATTAACAGGTTCATCAAAAGAATTGGATAAATTTGAAGCTTTAATGAAACCATTTGGAATAATTGAAATGGTCAGAGGTGGAAGAATAGCATTACAGTCTAATCTATAAGGAGACAATATATGGAAAGTAAAATAATTTATGACTCATCAATAGATCAAGGATTGATAAAGTCTATGAAAGTGGCAGTGATTGGTTTTGGCAGCCAAGGACACGCTCACTCTCTTAATCTACATGAATCTGGTGTTGACATTACTGTTGGCCTTAGAGAAGATTCAGAATCGTTTAAAAGAGCTCAAGATATGGGTCTCCAGGTAGCAAATCTTGAAGATGCAACCAAGAATGCTGATGTAGTCATGTTGTTGTTGCCAGACCAAATTATGGCAGATGTCTATAATGATCAAATCGCATCTCATATTAAAGAAGGTGCAACTCTTTTATTTGCTCATGGCTTTAATATCCATTTCAATGAAATTGTACCAAGAGAAGATTTATCTGTTGCAATGGTTGCTCCAAAGGGACCTGGACATCTTTTAAGAAGAACTTACTCTGAAGGAAGCGGTATGCCCTGTCTTGTTGCTGTGCATAAAGATGCTTCAGGAACTACTGAAAATTTAGCTATGTCTTATGCATCAGCAATTGGTGGTGGAAGGGCTGGAATTTTAAGAACTACTTTTAAAGAAGAAACTGAAACTGATTTATTTGGTGAGCAAGTTGTTTTGTGTGGAGGGTTAACAGAGCTTATTAGAAATGGATTTGAAACTTTAGTAGAGGCTGGTTACCAGCCAGAAAGTGCTTACTTTGAAACACTTCATGAAGTTAAATTGATTGTAGATTTAATGTACGAAGGTGGATTTGAGTGGATGAGACATTCTATTTCTGATACTGCAGAGTATGGAGACTTTTCGAGAGGTTCGAGAATAATAACTTCTGAAACAAAAAAAGAGATGAAAAAAGTACTCGAAGAGATTCAATCAGGAGCATTTGCTAAAGAATGGATGTCGCAGGCCAGGGAGGGTTCTCCTTTCCTTAATGAGAAAAGAGCAGAAGCTTCCAAACACCAACTTGAAGAAGTTGGTAAAGGCTTAAGAGAGATGATGCCATTTCTAAATGCTAAGGATGTAAAAAAAGATAAATGAGCGATGATAAATTAGTCATATTTGATACAACTCTCAGAGATGGAGAACAAAGTCCTGGTATTGCTCTTACCCCATCAGAAAAGTTATTAATTGCTCAACAGCTTGAAAAATTGAAAGTAGATGTAATTGAAGCAGGTTTTGCAGCTTCATCTCCTGGAGATTGGGAAGGTGTTAATTTAATTGCAAAAAATATAAAGAATTCAACAATAGCATCTCTTGCAAGGTGTCACCCAGATGATATTGAACAAGCTTGGGAAGCAATAAAAGTAGCAAAAGATTCACGTATACATGTTTTTACATCAACTTCACAAATACATATGGAACATATGCTCAGAAAATCTAAAGAAGAAGTATTAAATGACGCTAAAGAATCTGTTAGATATGCAAAAAAACTGTGTGACAATATAGAATTCTCTGCACAAGATGCAACCAGAACTGACAAAGATTTTTTAATAGAAGTATTGAAAGTTGCTGTAGAAGAGGGCGCAACAACAATAAATGTTCCTGATACTGTAGGTTATGCAACACCTCAAGATTATTTAGACCTTCTTAAGGCAGTTTATGACGAAGTTAAAGGGGGTAATGAAGATGTCATTATTTCAACACACTGTCACAATGACCTTGGATTAGCTGTAGCTAACTCACTTACAGCTATAACAGCTGGGGCTAGACAAATTGAAGGTGCAATTAACGGAATTGGGGAACGTGCAGGAAATACATCAACTGAAGAAATAATAATGGCAGTAAAAACTCGTCAAGATCAGTTCGGAGTTGAAATCCAAGCTGAAACACAAGAAATTTTTGAAACTTCAAGGTTAGTATCAAAACTAACTGGATATCCTGTTCAATATAATAAAGCCGTCGTCGGTAAAAATGCTTTTAGTCACGAATCAGGAATTCATCAACACGGATATTTAAGAAACACAACTACCTATGAAATAATGTCACCAGACTCAGTTGGTCAAGAAGCAAAAATTATACTTGGTAAGCATTCTGGTAGGGCTGGCTTTAAAGATGCCCTTGATAAGTTAAGTATCTCTTTAGACAATGATGCATTCAATAATGCTTTTGATACCTTTAAAAAGATTGCAGACAGAAAAGGTGAAATTGTAGAAAACGAACTTAGAGCAATTGTAGGACAGGTAGAATCAAGTAGCGATAGTGCAAAACTTGTGTCTGTCTCAGTTAATAGTAAAGATGAATTTGCGTCTGCAAGCGTTACACTAAAAGTTGGAAATGACGAAATAACAGAAGAAGCAACTGGAGATGGAATGATTCATGCCGCATTTACTGCAGTTAAATCAATTCTCAAATCAGACGCTACATTAATTGATTATAGAGTTGAGAGTATTACAAAAGGTGCTGATGCAACAGCTGAAATTGTAACAATAATTAACGATGGACACCTAATGAAACAAGGAAGAGCTGTTTCTACAGATGTCGTTCAGGGTTCAGTAGAATCCTTTTTGAATGCGTTGAACAAATGAGTAAAGAATTTAACATTACCCTACTTCCAGGTGACGGAACTGGTCCTGAGGTCGTCAATGAAGCTGTAAAAGTCCTTGAAAACACTTCTGAACAATACAAAATAAAATTTAATTTCACAAACAATGATCTTGGTGGAGATAGATATTTAAATACTGGAGAACTTGTAACTGAAAAAGATATTGAACAATTCAAAAATTCTGACGCAGTTTTACTTGGAGCTATTGGTCATCCAGATGTAAAGCCAGGAATTTTAGAGCAAGGAATTCTTCTTAAATTACGTAAAGAATTTGATCAGTATATTAATTTAAGACCTGTGGTTCTTTATCCAGGAGTAGAAACTCCCCTAGCTAACAAATCTCCAGAAGATATTAACTTTGTCGTTGTTAGAGAAAATACAGAAGGATTATATGCAGGTGCAGGAGGCTACATTCATTTTGGAACAGAAAATGAAATTGCAACACAAGAATCCATTAATTCGTATTATGCAATACATAGATGTATAAAATATGCTTTTGAATATACAAAAAATAACAATCGTAAAAAAATTACCTTATGTGCAAAAACTAATGTACTTACTTATGCTCATGATTTATGGGAGAGAATTTTTTATGATGTTGCGAAAGATTATCCTGAAATAGAGACTGATTATGGCCATGTTGATGCTGTCTGTATGTGGATGGTGAAAAATCCTGAGTGGTTTGATGTAATAGTTACTGACAATATGTTTGGTGACATTATTACTGACTTAGGTGCCATGATTCAAGGCGGTATGGGTATTGCAGCTGGAGGTAATATTAATCCTGAAGGTGTATCTATGTTTGAGCCAATAGGTGGCTCGGCACCAAAATATACAAATAAAAATGTTATCAATCCATTGGCATGTATTGGAGCTGCGGCAATGATGGTCAAACAACTCGGTGAGGAAAATTATGCAGAGGATATTGAAAAAGCGATAATTGAAACTGCTATAAAGCTTGATTCCCTATCAGCTGGAAAAATGGGTATGTCCACTAGTGAAGTTGGTGACTCCGTAGTCAAATATATGCAACAAGTTAATGACTAATGAAACAACTTATCTTGAGAATCTTTTAAATAATAGAAAAGTTGTTAGAAACTATAAAAAAACTTCTCTAGAAGATACTAAGTTAAAAAATATCTCAAAGTTTTCAATAAAAATTCCTACTGCAGGATTTTCTCGTGGAATAGAGATTCTAAATACCTTTGATGTTAAAAAGATAAAAAACGTATCCAAAATCTTTAATGAGGATAATTTTATTAAAGATGGTAAATCTCCATGGATCTCAAACTCCTTAGCTTTATTTTTTATATTGCTTAACGAAGAGGCTTATCACCACAGATACTCGAAAAATGATAAAACAAACGCTGTAAACTCCAAAGATTGGGATGTGCCATATTGGTATGTTGATGCTGGTGCAGCGATGATGAATTGTATTTTACTTATAGAAGAAAAAGAGTTATCTTCAGGGTTTATGGGATTGCATAATATCGATAGAAAAAAAATTCATGAAGAATTTAAAATTCCAGATACTTATCAAATAATCGGAATGATTACTGCTGGGGTTGAAGATAGCAACACAGATATTTCTAAAAATAAACATAATAAAAAGAAACTGATACATAATGAATTTTTCAGTAGATAAACAAATAGATTCCCTCAATAATCCAGAGTATAAATTTTTAGTATCTCTTAAAAAAAACCGAAATAGAAAATCAAATAATAAATCTCTTGCAGAAGGATTTAGAGAATGTTACCAATTAATAGAATCAAGGTACGAAATAGATACTTTGTACTTTTGCAGTGATCTATTTATTGGAAATAATAATCAGAATCTTTTAGAGGAATATCGAAAATCAAATGTAAGAATAGTTCAGGTTTCAAAAAAGGTTTTTAATGCTATGTCTTATAGGGATAGGCCAGATGGTTTTATATCACTTTTTAATACAGAACATATTGGTATAACTTCTGAAATTAATGGTCCTATTTTGATACCTGATCAAATAGAAAAACCTGGAAACTTAGGAACAATGATAAGAACTGCAAAGTCTTTTGGAATAAATAATGTTTTTCTTTCTGATGAAATTACAGATATTTTTAATCCAAATGTCATCAGGTCTTCTATTGGACACTTATTTCATATGAATATTTCAAGTGGCACAAATAAAGAAATAATTGAAATACTGGAAACTAAAAAATATCAAATTATATTACTAGACCCAGAAGGAGAAACTGTTTTAGAAAATTTTAAACCTGATGCGAATTTTGCACTGGTTGTTGGTGCTGAACAGTATGGTATTTCAGATGATTGGTTTGCATCTAATCACATATCTTTGAGTATTCGATCAACAAATAATGTTGACTCACTAAATGCTTCTACTGCTGCGGCTATCGGTATGTGGGAATTAACAAAATAAATTGAAATTTGTAAAAAATCAACATCTTGTCATTTTAGATGTTGAAACAACTGGTGTTAAAGCTGGTGTTGATAAAGTTATTGAGCTTTATATGCTAAAAATATTTAATGATGAGGTTGTAGATGAATATTATTCTAAATTTAATCCGCAAATAGAAATACCCCTCTTTATTTCAAACCTTACCGGTATATATCCTTGGCATGTAGAAAATTCTCCAAAAATTGATAATGAAATTGAAAAAATAAAAAATTTTGTGGATGATTCTGTAATAATTGGCCACAATTTAAGGTTTGATTTATCTTTCTTAAATTATGAATTGAACAAAAAAAACTTTAATGAATTAAATAATATGACACTGGATACGTTAAATCTCTCCAGAGCGTTGCTTAGAACTAAAGTAAAAAATCATAAACTCGTGACCTTGAGTAAATATTTTAAGACAATTAATCAAAATGAACATAATTCTAAAGCAGATGTACTCACGACTTATGAAGTGTTTAAGCATTTGTCGTTATTTGACGAAATCAAAAATAAAGAAAGTATTCATAGAGTCAATGAATTTCTTAGCAGTATTGATTTAAATTTAAAAAAGAAGTTTAATTTACAAAATATTCCAACTTCACATGGTGTTTATATATTTTCAAATAATAGGTCTTTAAATTATGTTGGTAAATCAAGTAATTTAAAAAATAGAATAAATTCACACTTGAGCCACTCAAGAAGTTATAAATCAAACAAAATTGTAAATACTTCAAATAGCTTAAAGGTCATGAATCTACCAAATGAGCTCATTTCATTAATAGTTGAACAACGATTGATAAATAAATTTAAACCTCAACTAAATAGAAGTGGGAGAATACCAAAAAATATATATTGGATAAAACTAAAAAGTAACAAATCTAATTTGGAGATTTCAAAAATTGAATTATCTAAAAATACAATTTTTCAAATTGGTCCATTCTTGAGTTATACAAAAGCTAAAAATTTTAAAAATTTTTTAGATAATAGATTTGAAACAGTTAGGTGTAAGAATAATAATTCAAGAAAAACAAAATGTGATATATCTATACTTCTAAATTCACAATGTGCATGCATAGATTCATTTAATCTTGAAAAATATAACTACAACTTAAGAAAAAAACTGGATTTATTCTTTAGTGATACAAGTAAAGAAGTAAAAAGATTAAACGATAAGTTAAATACATACTCAAAAGAACAAAATTTTGAGGAAGCACAAAAAATCAAAAACTACTTATCCCTTCTTCAAAATTTTCTTGAATTCAACAGATTTAAAGAAAAAATTAATGTACTTGATAAACAGACTTTGAAAATTTTAGAAAATTTTAATATAGAGATAACTGACAATAGAGTAAATCTTAAAATTGACTTAAATGATGAAGATATTGAATTTTTAAAAATTCATCCAGAGAACTACACAATTATAAATTTTTACAGTGAACTTCTGTTAATTTTACGTTTCATTAGAAATAAAGAAGCTAATACAATAGGAAGATGAGTTTATTTTTCAAATCAAACAATTTATCCCTGGGATATGGAAATCAACTTGTTATAAATAATTTAGATTTATCACTAAAAATTTCAAATAATTACGAAATTATTGGAAAAAATGGTTCTGGAAAAACAACTCTTCTTATGTGTATAAGTAATAATTTTATTGGAAATACTTTTAATTCAAATATTGAAAGAGGAGAATACTCTTTTATGGAGATTGGTTCGAGTCCATCATTAATTCCAAAATTATCCTTAATAGAAAACATAAAATATTTTCTTTTCAAAGAAAGTATTGATGAAAAGTTTATTTTTGAAACACTTAACAAATATCAACTAAATGAATTTAAAGAAGATTTAATTGAAGATTATTCAAGTGGAATGGTCAAACGAAGTGAGTTGGCTATTGCAGATTTAAAAAAACCAGACATTCTTTGTATTGACGAACCAAAAGTTTATTTAGATGAAAATGGGATTCAGCTTTTATTTGATTTATTAAATTATCGAGAGACTCAAAAGATGACTTCAATTTTATCAAGTCAGGAAAGTATTAATGCCTTGTCAAATATAGAAAGAACTATAGATTTAAATGATTAAGAAATTCATCATTAAAAAAGAATTAAATTTGGAATTAAGAAATAACACCTCACTATTTCTAATAACACCAACAATGTGTGTACTAATTATTGTTTTTCCTATTCTTTCTGAAAATAGGTTTCGAGTTGAAAATGATATGTTTGTCATTGTTCAACTTTTATTTCTAATTATTTTTACAACACTTTTTTCTATTAGGAACCCTTTGGAAGAGCAAACACTGATCAAGGAATTAAATTTTGGATCAATAAAAAAAATTGATTATTTTTATAGTAAAACTATTTCTGAACTTGGAATTTTTTATCCTCAAATAATTTTTCTTTTAATTCTATTTTCTGGTTTCACGAATACTTCTATAAACAATTCAATCATCTATATTATTTTCTCTGTTTTATTCTTTTGCTTGAATGCAATTATGGTAAATCTATTTTTCCAAATGTTCACAAGTTTCAATAGCAGATTTGTCCAGTTTATTTTAATTGTTCCAATTTACATTGGGTTTGCAATTTTAATCGCTCCAATGTGGTTAGGTGTAAATCAAGAAATAAGTAACATTTATTTATTGATGCTTTTAGGTATAACTATGATTATTTATTCATTTACAAACTTTTATTTAAGGAAATCACAATGATGTTATTCGGACCCCTTGTTGTATGGCTACTCGTCACTATCTTTGGACCTTATGACGTTACACAAGGTGTATCGTCAAAATTACTATATATTCATGTTCCAACTGTGTGGATAGCGTATTTAGCCTACACTCTTACCTTTTTGTATTCTGCACTATATTTATTTTCTAATAAATCTAAATACGACTCAATAGCTATTGCTAATGCAAAGTCTGGTGTTGTGTTCACCATTGTTACTTTGCTATCTGGTTCTTACTGGGGCAAGCAAACATGGGGAACATGGTGGGTTTGGGGTGATGCTAGGCTCAATTTAACTGCAATTCTTTTACTTGTTTATTTAGGATATATTGCTTCAAGACAATTTAATAAAGATTTAGGAAAAACAGCTAGGAACTCATCGCTAATAGGAATTTTTGGAGTTGTCCAGATACCTATATTGCATTTTAGTGTTATTTGGTGGAGGTCAGTTCATCAACAAGCTAGCATTCTTAGCCAAGAAACTGTAGCCTCTGGAGACGCCCCTATGTCTTCTGACATACTAATTACTCTCTTATTAAGTGTGTTATTAGTTACGCTTGTTCATACATTTCTCACAAAAAGGTTCAGAATTTCAAATGATATCTTATGGGACAATTATTTAAATCCTAAATCAAGGGCTAAAATTTAAATAGAGTGAAAAAAAATTTTATTATTGTCCTCTTGGGCATTGGGTTAATTGTTTATGCAAGTTCAATTATTGCATCTAGAAATACTATTTACTACTACACGACATCAGAAACTTTAAACATTGAATTAGAAAGTGAAGAAAGAATCAAATTAGGAGGTTTTGTAGTTGAAGGAACTATTGCTAAGGATGGTGGATTTACAAATTTTACAATAACTGATGGCAATAAAGATATTGAAATAATATTTGATGGTTTTGTTCCAGAATTATTTCAAGAAAATATGGGTGTGATTCTTGATGGAGTGTTTGATAATAATACTTTTCTTGCTGATGATATGCTAGTTAAACACGACAATGAATATGTATCAAGTGATGGTGAAACATATAACGTAGAAAATTATTCGGAATGATTTACAACACTGGAATTATTTTTAGTTGGATAAGCTTTGTTTTATTAGTAATTCTATTCTTTAATAAAAAAGAAATCTATACAGAAATTCTTGTAAGATTAAATCTTTTTGTACAAGTTTTCTTATTTTGTTTGCTTGAAATAGGATTGTTTTTGAATGACTTTTCTATCTCTTATATAGCAAACTATTCAGCTGAATCTACTCCCCCTTTATATAAGTTTGCCTCTCTTTGGGGCTCCTTAGATGGATCTATACTTTTATGGAATCTATGTTTAAGTTTCTTTATGTATCTTTATTTAAAATCATATAAAGATCTTTCATCAGATATAGATATAAAGATTTTTTCATTAATTATGATCTTTTTTGTTGGATACACAGTTTTTAGCTCCTCTCCTTTTGCGGGTTGTATTGAACTTGCAGCTGTAGGTTGTAATAATTCAAGTTTGTTACCTTTTCAGGAATTGGTAACCAGTAACATTGGTCGTGGTCCCAACCCTTTACTCCAAAATCATCCTCTAATGGCAATCCACCCACCAATGCTATATATAGGATATGTCGGGATGACAATGCCATTTGTTGCTGCGACAAGCAGGTTATATTCAAAAAAACAAAATGCCAACGATTGGATAGAGGTTGCTGAAAAAACAACTTATATACCGTGGTTATTTCTAACAATTGGAATAACACTTGGTGCTGCCTGGTCATACGAAGTTTTAGGATGGGGAGGATACTGGGCTTGGGATCCAGTTGAGAATGTCTCATTTATACCATGGCTTTTGGCAACAGCATTTCTTCATTCAGCAAAAATACAAAAGTCTCAAAATACATTATTAAATTGGAATTACATATTGGTTGGCTTGATGTTTTTATCTACAATATTTGGCACTTTTGTGACGAGATCAGGTGTCTTAATTTCTGTTCATGCATTCTCTAATGGAAATATAGGAACTTATCTATTGTTTGGAATGATACTTTTTGGAATTATTTTTATTGTTATTGGATCAAAGAATGTTGAATATTTTTCAAACTCAAAAAAAATTGATAATTGGTTCGGAAAAGCAGGGTTTTTTGTTTATAACAACATTTTTTTGTTTTCATCTGCTCTAGTTATTTTCATCGGAACAATTTTCCCACTAATTTATGAAACGCTTTATGACAGGCAAATAACAATTGGTAGATCTTATTACGACATTCTGGTTGGACCTCTTTTAGTCATATTGTTAGGGCTTATGATTTTTTCAAACAAGTTGACTATAAAAAATTTAAATATCAATAAATGGTTTAAAGAAAATATGATTTTAATAAATAGCTCATTAGCAATAAGTATTCTTACTCTGCTTACATTTGATAATTCATATATTTTGGTTGTTACTGTAGCAGTATCATTTATGTTAATTCTTATAACTGTAAATAACTTATTTAAAAACTTCAGAAAATCTAAAATCAATAAAACATACTGGACAGGCCAAATAGCACATTTAGGTATAGCTATTTTTGCTTTTGGAATAATTTTGAATGTAAGTCAGAGTTACTCAACTGAAAAAGAAATCAATTCATTTGAAGAATTTACCTTTAACGATCAAACTTACTTTGTTTATGACTCAATTGAAGAAAGTTTTCCTGAAAAAAATGTAATAAAACTTCCTATTTCAAATCAAAATACTACTAAATTTACTTCTTTAAATATATTTAATAATTCTTCTCAACAAGCAATAAGCTCACCTGCAGTATTTAGAACTTTTATAAATGATGTATACATAACTGTAAAATTTATCGATGAAAATAGTTATAAGCTTATCGTCAGAAATAATTATGGAATTTTTATAATGTGGATAGGATTGTTTGTTTCAAGTATTTCATTTGTACCAAGATTAAGTAAAAATGAAAAATAGGTATTTAACTCTTTTGCTTTTAGTTTTGCTATTCACATTACCTAGTTTATTTCCAGATAATGAATCTAGATATGAACAATGGAGTAAATCACTACTATGCCCAGTCTGTCAAGGTGAAACTATTTATGATTCTCCGTCCGAATATGCAGACGATATGGGTGCTATCTTGCTTGAACAGATTAACGAAGGCTTAACTGATGATCAAATATATACATTTTGGGTATCAAGATATGGTGAAAGAATTATTACCAACCCAATAAATCGTAATTTAGAAATACTGTTTATTCCATTGACATTAGTTTTTGGGTTTGTTTTATTGTTTGTTAGGAAATTGTATGTTAAAAAATAAATGGCTATATGCGGGTCTTTTCATATTTCTATTTCCATTCTTTCTTTTAATAAATTTAAATGACAACGCCTCAGAAATTGCTAATCAAAACACTAATTTGGAAGATGTATCAAATGCTGAAATGGAGAAAGTTATAGAATTAAATCCAGATATATTTCCAATGAGAATTGCACTTGCTAACCGCTATTTCGAGGAATTTAATTACTCAAGTGCTCTTCCCCACTTCATGCACGTTGCACAAAATTCAGAAGATTTAGAGTTAAAAAGTCTTGCTTTAGCTCAAATAGGATGGATGGTTCATGATTCAGGTGACACCCTAACTTCACTTAATTATATTGAAGAAGCTTTAGCTATTTCTCCTGAATCCTTACTAGCAAAAACTTATCTTGGAATTATTCTTATTCAACAAGAGGAAACCAGAAAAGAGGGGTATGAAATATTAACATTCCTAAAGACCGATCCTACTTTATCTAATGAAGATCTAGAGATTATTCAAGAAATATTGTCGATATATGAAAATTAAACTTTTAATTTTTTTATTATTGTTTTCATTTTGTAGCTCAGATGTTGTTGACGAAGGAATATTTATTGATCCAGTAGATTTGAAAAATTTACAAATATTGGAGACAAATGAGAATATTGATTTATCTAATAATAATTTTTTAATTATAAACTACTGGGCATCCTGGTGTTTAGAGTGCATAGAGGAACATCCTTATCTCATTGAATTGTCAAAAACCAAAGGATTTGAAAATTCTGTATTTATGCTTTCTTTTCAAGACAGTAGAGAGAATGCTCTCAAATTTATAAATGAATATGGTGTTGGCAATATTCAGTACGTAGTTGATCAAAATAGTAAAATTGCAATATACTCGGGTGTCTTTGGAGTACCCGAAACTCACATTGTAAAAAATGGAGAAGTAATAAAAAAATATATTGGTCCAATATCAATAAATGATTTTCAAGAAATAATAAATAATTATTCACATCTAACCAATTAAGAATTATTATTATTTCTGTGAAATGGATAATCGCGATTTATCGAGGAAAGTCCGGACTCCACAGAGTAATAGAGCTGGGTAACTCCCAGGCAAGTAATTGACGGAAAGTGCAACAGAAAACAAACCGCTTATCTGTGATAAGTAAGGGTGAAAAGGTGGTGTAAGAGACCACCAGTTGTTTAAGTAATTAAACAAGCTTGTAAACCCCTCTAGGAGCAATACTAAGAAGCAATTAGCTGACTCGGCAAATAATTGCGGGTAAGTAGCTAGATATATTTGGTAACAAATATACAAGATGGATGATTATCGTATGTGCAAACATATACAGAATCCGGCTTATAGTTTCACAAAAACTTGAGTGCCCCTACGGGGGCACTCACCTAAAAATAGTCTTTAGCTAATATATGTAAATGACAAAATTTTCTTACTTTCTAGGATCTGAACAATGGCAACCTGAAGATTTAATAAAGCATGCTGAGATTGCAAGAGAATCAGGCTTTGATATGTTGACTATTTCGGAACACTTTCATCCTTGGGTTGATGATTATTCAGCTTCTAACTTTACATGGACAACTCTAGGGGCGCTTGCTAATAAGCTTCCAGAATTAGATCTTGGCACTGGAGTCACTACCCCACTTTGGAGAATTCATCCAGGTGTAATAGCTCAAGCTGCTGCAACAGTTGACAGACTTTCACCCTCTACATTTCATTTAGGTGTAGGTACGGGTGAGAATATTAATGAAGGACCATTAGGTTATGATTTTCCAAAATACGAAGAAAGAAAAAATAGACTTATAGAAGCATTAACTATCATAAGAAGATTGCTTGATGGAGAAAAATTAGATTTTAACGGAGAATACTACACAACAGAAAAGGCAAAATTATATTCCCCTCCAACTGGAAATATCCCAATATGGTTAGCAGCTGGTGGACCCAAATCTGCACAAGTAGCTGCTGAATATGCTGATGGACTCATGATTAGTGTTAAAGACCCTAAAGACTCATATGAAAGAGTAATAGATCCTGCAAAGCAGAAATCCAAAGAATTAAAAAAGGAAAATTTATCAATTCATACTTATAGGTGGACTATGTTTGCTGATAATGATGACGACGCTTGGACAGCACTTCGATCATGGAGGGGTTTAAGAGCACCGAGTAGGCTTCAGCAGCTTGACCCTGAGGCATTGAGAGTTGAGGCAGACAGTTTTCCAAAAGAAGAAATTATGGGTAAATTTTCAAAAGCTTCAACTATTGATGATTTAGTTGATATTTATAGTCCACTAGTTAATGAATTTGATTCTGATATAGTTACAATTCAAATTTCTTCCATTAATCAAGAAGAAACAATCAAACTACTTGGTAAAGAGCTTTTGCCTAAATTGCGAAATTAAGTGATTAAATATTTTCTGATTGGTTCAATTGGAGGATTGCTTTCTGGAATATTAGGCATAGGTGGAGGGGTTGTTTTCGTACCTCTTTTAACCTATCTGACAAAAACTGATTTTAAAACCAATACCGGTGTTTCCTCTTTAGCCGTTGTTTTTGTTGCAACAGGAAGTAGCATTACATACATTTTCAATGATTTTTCAAGCGGAACGAATTTAGTATTTGAAATTTTAATAATAATTATTGGTGGAATAATTGGAGGATATTTTGGCAGTAAACTAACTGCAAAAATAAACACTCAATTACTTAAAAAATTATTTTCTATTTTACTGATAGCATCTGCATACAGAATAATCTTTTCAACAACTGTCACCGCAACTTATGAGGACAACATAATCTTATATTTTTGTATTGGTTTTGTTTCTGGGGTCGGATCTGGTCTTTTAGGTATTGGTGGAGGAATAATTAGAATACCTATGTTAATTTTTTTCGGTGGGTTTGAACAAATTATTGCACAAGGGATTTCACTGTTGACAACAATTCCTACTGCCCTTACTGCTGCTGCAACTAAGATTCGTAAAGAAAATAATTTACTTAAAATTGGTTTAATAGTTGGAATATTTGGCGTATTAGGTTCAGTAATTGGAGGTAGTTTAGCTTTTAGTATTATTCCTCGTGATACATTGAGTATAAGTTTTGGAATATTCCTAACTTTAGTTTCTGTAAATATGTTTATTTCTAATAAGTAAACTTACCGGTATTTATAAATTCTTTTAATATTTGAATATTTCTAAATTTAAATATTAAATAAAAAATCCCTATTCCCCCAAGTGCTGTTTTGTAATTTTCAGCTAATGAAAATATATCTTCTGAATTTTGAAATAGTGGATAAAGAATTATGCTTTGGTTTAACCATGTAAAGCTAAGTACTAAATAGAAAAAGGAACCTATTGAGAATAATAGAGAATTTGCTCTCAATAAACTTCCCCTCTTTGTGGCAATCATAAAAATAAAAAATAAACTAACCGTGAAAAATATGCTGTGCCCAATGTATTCATTTTGATTTGTAAGTCCAAAAAAATATAAAATTGAGTCAAATATAACGGGGAATAAACTACCAAAGATAATAAATCTTAAGTCAGCATTTTTATCTTTAAATATATAAAGAAAAAGATATATCGATAGACCGCTAGTCCAAAATAAAATCATGAATCTAATGCAATGTTAGCAAGTTCATCTGCTCGTTTATTTTGCTCTCTAGGTACATGGTGAATTTCTAGATTATCGATTTTTTCAATTAAATCAGTACATTGATTGTATAAATCCTTTAAATTTTTTGATTTAACTTTATACCTTCCATTTACCTGCTGTACAACAAGTAAAGAATCTAAATAAATCTGTACATTTTTTAAATTATTTTTGTCACAATAATCTAAAGCAGTTCTTAAACCTTCATACTCAGCAACATTATTTGTAGCTACACCAATCTTCTTTGCAATAGTATCAACTTCTTGCTCATCATTTTGAATTGAGACACCTATAGACGCTTCACCCGGATTAGATCTCGAAGCACCATCACAATATATTTTGTACATTAAATTACAACTCCCATGCAATATGGACATTGTTGAAAACTAGAGTTCATAATTTCATACATTTCATTTGAAGTGAGATCAACACCACAGCAACCGCACTGATTTTCCCTTTTGTAAGCAGCTATAACTTCAACACCTTTTGATTTTAAATCATCATACAAGTCGATTATTCCTTCAGGAAAGCTACTTAATAATAATTTTTTTTCCTCTTCGTATTTTCCAATTTTTAAATCAATGTCTCTCCATTCGTTTTGAAGTGTTTTAGATAAACTTAAGAGTGTAGGTTTTAAACTCTCTAATGATTGATCTATTTTATTAATTCTCTCTAACTCATCAGAATTTTCTTCGTTTAGTTCATTTAAAGATTTTTCATAATCTAACAAATTTTTTTCAAAATTTTGTTTTTGTAAATTGTAATTTTGTAATTCAGATGCATCTAAATTTGTGTTTAATTTTTCATTTATTGTATCAATTTTTAACTGTGATTCTGAAATGCTTTTTTCTATATGATTCTTTGCGTCAAAATACAGTTGCAATTCATTTTCAATATTTTGTTTATCGCTTTGTAGCTTTTTGAATTCTATCTCATGAGTTTTAAGCTCTTTTACTGTTGTCCCTTCTGATTTTTCAGATATTAACTTAAATATTTCATTATCTAATTCTTGTAATTCAATTAAGTTACTTAATAGAAATGGCTCATTCATAAAAATCTTTATACAAATACTCTAATTCTTGATTTAAAGCTTTATTTAAGTTTTCAACAAACTTTTTCATTCCTGGAATTTCAGTTGTTATATGCCCAACTTGAAGTAATCCAAGGTTTGCATCGTCTGCTTTTAACAGATATCTGTGTGAGATATCTCCAGTAACAAACACATCTACTTCTTCTAAAATCTCATCAATAAATTGTGTACCTGATCCTGGGAGGATTGCTATTTTATTTATTTCCTTGAGATTATCAAAATATTCATTTGTCCTAATAGAGTTTGTATTTAATTTGTACTCAACAAGTTTCTTGAATTCATCATTTGACATACCTTTAATTTCTCCAATGCGTCCAGCACCAAAATTACCAAAAGTGTGAGCAAAGGTCTTGGTGTTTTTCAAATTAAATATTTCAACCAAAGTATCAGCATTTCCTCCTTCGCAAACATCCTGGGCAGTATGTAAAGTAATTACATTTATTTGGTTATCCATAAATTCTTTAGTTATGATTTCTGGGATCAAAGTTTCAGTGCCATCATCTTCGAGCACTTTCTTGAAAGAAGGAGGATGATAAGAAATAACAGTGTTTATGTTTTTATCATTACAATATTTCAATAACGATGTTTCTAATTCATGACCAACAACAATACCATTTACTTCACTTTGTTCAGATCCTATTGTTATGCCTACATAATCATCTTCAAATGCATACTCAATAGGCACTAAAGCATTGACAATATTAAGAAGTTCAGAAACATTCACTTAAATAATATTAATAAAGTTAATTATAAAGATTTAGCTGTTTTTTTATTATGATAATTTGCCCAAAACACCAAAAGAGTTGGGAGAATTAAAATCGATGCAACTAAAGCAAACCCTAATGCGACTACAACTACCTGGCCCATTTGTTGAAATGGTTTTAAAGAAGAAGTCATTAATATACCGAAACCAGCCATAGTTGTAAATGCTGAACCAAATAATGAGCCTCCAGTTGTTTTAAGAGTCGTTCTAACAGCATCTACAGGGCTGTCTGTAATTAATAAAGTCTCTCTAAATCTATTTGTAACGTGAATTACAAAAGGTACACCAATACCTATCGCAAGTCCAGATAGTGTGGAAGTTACAGGGTTTAAAGGAATGTCTAAGAAATACATTCCAAGATATGTACCCATAACTATTGCTACAACTGGCAATATTGTAATCACACCTAAGAAAGGTTTCCTTATATCAATTAAGTAATAAAGAATTAAAAATATCATTGACGCCAATATTGCGAATATCAATGACTGAAACTGTGATTCAGAAATTAGATCACTTACACTTTGAGTAACAATTGCATCATTTGTTGCTGCAATTGATATTCCGAGCGACGACATAGGTTGAAATGCATCATAAATATCATCTCTGAGCTGAGCAGCTCCAAGAGATCCAGCAGATGTAGTGATTCTAACCTGCTGAGCAGTGACTACGTTGTCTTCATTGAAATACAACGTAGCTAAGAAAGCTTCTGAATCTAAATCAACAAGATATTCATAAAGTCCTTGCACATCTCCAGTTTCTTTAACTTTTAATGCATCAATACCCTGTGCTCCAGACATAAGATCTACACCAAAAGATCCTAAACTTCCTAATAATGCCATATCTGGCATAGCCGGAGGTGCACCTGGTGCAGCTCCCTGAGGAGCTAAAAGCTGTCCAAGTGTTGCAACAACTGATTCCGCAGCAACATTGCCCGCATAAACTACTATATTTTCTTTTTCACTTAAATTGTTTATTGATGTAATCAATGCATTATGAGCTTCAGGTGTTGCTAAATCATCCCCCTCAATTAGGACGCTTGTTGTTTCACCAAATCCACCTCCAAATTCATCTGTCAGCAGTCCTAGTGTTTGAACAACAGGATCATCTTCTGGTAAGAAATCTGTAAATTCAAATATAGTTTCCAAATTGGTAAAACTAAAATATCCATATCCAGAGATTGCAAAAAGTAATATAAGGGCAAAAATCTTTAATTTTTTTGGAATTATTCCACTTGATGCAGCAATTTTATTTAAGACGCTATCCCCTGACGAAGAAAATGCATCTACATTAATATTTTCTTTTTTTTCTGCTCTTCTATCTAATAAAGTTCTAATAGCTGGCACAAATGTCATCACAAGAAAGAAAGCGAAGAATATACCTGCTGAAACAAGAATTCCAAAATCTTTTAATTCTGGAAGAGGTGAAACAATATTTGTCAAAAATCCAACAATTGTTGCAAGAGTTGCAAGTGTTAGTGCAATTCCGACAGATTTTAGTGTAGAAGTTGCAGAGCCACTTACAGTATTTCCTGATCCAATTTCCTCTCTATATCTTGAAGTAAAGTGAATTGCATAGTCAACACCAAGACCAATTAAAATAATGGGAGCAATTTGTGAAACTTGATTTGGTGCACCAATAATATCTAAATAACCAGGACCTAAAATAGTTCCTGCTCCTTGCATCCAGCCGATAGATAGCAAAATTGCTCCAAGGCTTAAAAGTAAGTCACTAAATGTTCTTCTTCCTGATTTGAGGATATTAAAACCTTTTCTCGGTCTAATGAAAAATATATAGGCCAACACTACAAGAATAATTAAGAATGCTTGTCCAAATAAAATACCTATTTCCTCTAAAAAGTCATCGCCTTCGTTACCAAGTAAAAGTCCGAATGAAAATCCTGAAACTTTTATATTTCCAACAGAAATTTGATTTAATGCATCTGCAAGTGCCACTTCCATACGGGGTTGCTCAATGAATGCCCCATCTGATCCACCAAAATCTTGTACAATCATCGAACTGTCTATGGTAACAATCGCTAATCCAGCTGTTGCTGTCGTGAGCTCTTCATCATAAGTAGATGAAAGCAGAGCAGAAGCAAATGCCTTAAATTCTGCAGGCATTTGACTATTTGCTTGATTATACAATTGTTTAAATTGATCGTCAGACATAGCACTTACATTTAGACTTGGGTTAAACGCTTTAGCAAAATCTACAGGAGCAAAAAATCCCTGGACAGCACCACCTTGATCACTTACCAAATAGGGATAAATTTCACTTTCAGATACTGCCTTTTGAATTTCTTGCCAAGCTAAATAACCATCTACAGTAAGTACATCTTCTCCAGACATAATAATTTGAAAAACCGATTGAGAACCTGACGTCTGAAAATATTCACCTAATTTAGATTGTGCTTGAATTTCAGGAGTATCTAACTCTCCTCCAAAGCTTGTGCTAAGCTCTTCTGCCTGCCCAGCCATATAGCCAAAAAAACCAGTTAATAAAAGTACCACTAAAATTGTAATTACAGGTCTTTTAGTTGCCGCACTTGAAAAAAAGTTTGTTAAAAGTTTCATAGAGATTAAGGTTAACCTAAAAAAATATATAAATGTATTTATCAATGTTAAATATATGTAAATTTAAAAAAAAATTAAGATTATTAATATGCTTTCAACAATTGCAACAGCAGCTTTAATTAATTTTTTAATAGTACCAATTTCTTATCATGAATCGGAACCTGCCTATACCAAAAACAAAATTGAAAATTATGATGTTATTACAATATCCCAATCGGGAAGCCTTTTCTACAGTGTCACTAATCAAATTATAGAAAGTGCAAGAAATTTAGAAAGCAACTTAACATTCATTGGAAGAGCTAATGTTGGCTTAGAGTCAGTTCAATCAACAGATGGAGTAAACAAACTATCATCATTAGAAAATTATCTATACAACATTTCTTTAAAAACAATCGAGTCATCATCAGTTAATTACTTTTATGATGATGAAGTAGCTCAGGTAATTAAAGATAATAAACTTGTTATTTCAACTTTAACTGCAGAAAGATATGGTCTTACAGTCAATGACAAAGTAAATTTAATTGGCATGAACTCAGCTCCACTTGAATTAGAAGTGGGAATGATTATTAAAGATTCTGAGTTAGGTTGGTTTGAAGGAGTAGTCAATAAAGAAGTAGGTTATAAATTAGGAATTTTTAGAAACATTCAAGCTATTATTTGGGACTCAAAAATAAGTGAAAACCATTTTATTGAGCTTCACAAAAATATTAAATATAAAAGAGTCAAATTTACATACAAAAAAAGTACTCCAAACAAGAATTGGGTCTTACCAACTGCATTAGTAAAGGAAATGTTTGGAGATTTTCAAATAAAAGAAAGAGACGGTACATGGATTACTACTGAGCCCTCTTGGCGGGAAGAGAACATTCAAGTAAAAAGAATGCCTATTCTTGGCAATACAAGATGTCACAGATTAATGTGGGAGCCATTAGAAGGAGCCTTAAATCAGGTTTTAGAAGAGGGTTTCGCTAACACGCTTTCTGTGCAAGATTTTAAAAAATCAGGAGGATGTTATGCTCCTAGGCGAATAAATCGCTTCGATGCTGGGGGAAGTATTTCTCGACATGCTTGGGGCATTGCTATTGACATAAACACAAAATCAAGTTATCACCCTAGGGTTGTAGAAATTTTTAACTCTTGGGGATTTGCTTGGGGAGGAACTTGGACATCTCCAGATGAAATGCATTTTGAGCTTAGAGATTTATCAGCCAGTATTTCTAAGACCAGCAGCTAATCCGTTTACAGATAGTAATAAAGAATTATTTTCTACTGAATTAAGTTTACGTATTTTTAATTTTTTCATAAGTGTTATCTGAATTAGAGACAACGGGTCTAAATATGCATTTCTTATATTTAAAGTATTTTTTAAAATTTTATTATCTTCTAACAGTTCGTCTATCTTTTTTATGTTCTTAATAGATTTATTTGCTAATTGTGATTCTTTAATAATTTTTTTATAAATCTTTAGTGCGTCCTCATCAAGAAGTTCATCAACGTATCGTTTAGCTATTTTTAGATCAGATTTCGAGAGAGTCATTTCAATATTGCTAATTAAATTCTGCATAAAGTCTGAATTTTTATATATTTTTCTTACATAATTAATACCATATTTTTCAATCATGAAGTTCAATGCTGTTCCTGATCCATACCAACCTGTTAATGTATTTCTAGTTTGAGCCCATCCAAATACCCAAGGAATAGCTCTGTAATTTTGTAAAGTCTTCACATTTTTGGTTCGCTTTGTGGGCCTTGATCCAATATTCAATGTAGAAAGAAGTTTAACGGGAGTTCCCATTTCAAAGTAATCTATGAGATTTGGATCAGTAAAAAAAGACCTATATTCTTCATATGACTTATCTGAAAGCTCCTGTAAGAATTCCTGATTTGGTATTTTTACCTTTAATTTATTTCCTGATTCATTAATAAAAGCAACCGAACCAAGTTTAATATTTTCAAAACCAAGATATGCTGTTGAATACTTATCTGAGACTACTTCACCTTGTTCTGTATATCTTATTTGAGATGATACAGTGCCCTTTGGTTGTGCAGAGATTGAATTGTAGGTAGGGCCCCCTCCTCTACTAATAGTTCCCCCTCTGCCATGAAAAAATGTAACATTTACATTATTTGATAAACCCTCTTTAAATAAATTAATTTGAGCTTTGTAAACATTCCATTGTGAAGAGATTATTCCACCATCTTTATTTGAATCGGAATAGCCAAGCATAACTTCTTGATTGTTATTTTTATATTTTTCTATAAATGATTTGTATTGTCTGGTTAGAAATAGTTTTTCCAAAATTATATGAGATTTTTGTAGTTCCTCAATTTCTTCAATTAAGGGTGTTATTGAAGGAATATTTTCTATAGGCATATGCTTTTTACATACATTAAACAGATTTAAGACATCACTTTCTGAACTTGTCATTGAGAGAATTATTGAATTAAATACTTTGTTACCATAGATTTTTTGAAGTTCAGGTATTTCTTTTATCAATTCTTCAAAATCAAAGTACTCCCTCCCAGACTGAGCATTAATTACTGAAGAGTTTTGCCTGATATCCAAAGACACACCATGAAATTCAAATTGATAAACCATTTCGATAAAATTATCTAATTTTGTATTTTTGATTTTTGTTCCAAATATTTTTAGAACACTATTTTGAAATAATAAAATATCATCAAGAAATTCATGAAAATATTTATAACCTTTCTTGTTTTTTTGAAAATTATCCAATCTATGAAAAACTAATGAAAGAAATATGCGGAAAGGCTCATCAAAATTTACGCGTTTGTAATGTTTATATTCATTTGGAAGAATTTTTTTATATTCCTCAATCTTTTTTGTTAACTTTTTTGGACTTTCAACAAAATCTGTTGAAATACTAAATTCTTCTGAAAATTGAACTATTTGTTCTTTATAGATATTCAATATTTGATTTGAATATATTTTCAATGCCTCTTTGGTTATATTTGTAGTTACAAATGGATTGCCATCTTTATCAGCACCAACCCATGATCCAAACTTAAGTTTGAAATTTTTTGCATTTCCAGTTATTTCATCATCTTCAATAACTTTTTTATATACATCTTTATATAAAATATCTAAATAATAAATTAATGATTTTACTTCATCTATTGGATTCGGCTTTGTAGATCGAACTTCTCTTGTGTACCAAAGTTGAGTAATAAGTGAATTTATTTCACTCATACTATTTGAATTATTGTTTTCAATAATCTCTGCAATTTTATATATTTTTTTTAGAGTTGACTGTCTAGAGCTTTCAGTGGGATGAGCAGTAAAAACTGGCATAAAAATAAGTTCGTTATTTGTTTTTTTATTAATTGAAATATTTGAATTTTTTAGAGTATGCTCTCTAAATACTTGTTCAGCAATATTTGATAAATAAAAGAATATTGTAAATGCTTTAGTAATTATATATATCTCATTTGGTTCAAGAGATTGAAGAGTTTTGAAAATAGAATCTAAGTATTTATTGTTGTTTGTTTGTCGATATTTTTTAGAATTTAATCGTATATCTTCAACAATTTTAAAATATTTTGCTCCAGCTTGGTCTTTTATTACATTACCAAGTTCACTACCAAGTATGTTTATAGTTTTTGATAAAGTATCAAAGTTAGGAGTAATTTTATATCCTCTCGGCATTCAAAATTGTAAAGCTTCCAGTGGTGTCGAATATCAATGATTTAATATTTTCAAAATCTATGTCATTAAAAGACGTATGTGGTGTGTGAATAATAACCATATCATAATTTGATACACCTTCTAAATCTTGTTCCTTAAATATACTTTGTTTATTTACTATCAATTCATCAACGTATGGATCATAAAAAGAAACTTCTACGCTTTTATCCAGAAGGGATTCGATTATATCAATTGCTGGCGACTCCCTGATGTCACCAATATCTTTTTTATATGCTACGCCTAGTAATAGTATTTTGGAATTTTTCAAAAGAATTTCTTTTTTGTTCATTAATTCACTAATTCTAGAAATGACATAATTTGGCATTGAATTGTTTATCTCTTGAGCTAATTCGACAAAACGGACAGGTTGTCCAATTTGTCGAGTTTTAAAAGACAAATATTTTGGATCAATTGGAATGCAATGACCTCCTACTCCTGGTCCAGGCCTGAATGATTGAAATCCAAAGGGTTTTGTTTTTGCAGCGTCTACTACTTCCCAAATATCTATGTCTAACATGTTTGACAATATCGCAAGTTCATTAACCATTGCAATATTTACTTGCCTATATGTATTCTCAACTAACTTAACCATTTCTGCTTCTCTTGTACCAGAGACTTCAACGACTTCGTCAATTATCGAATTGTAAAATTCTGATATTTTTTTAAGTGATGTTTCATTTATACCACTAACAATTTTTGGTGTATTTTTAAAAGTCCATTCTTTGTTGCCAGGATCTATCCTTTCAGGAGAGTATCCGAGTAAAAAATCTTCTCCAGCTACCAAACTTGAAATTTTTTCAAGTATTGGCTTCACTATTTCTAATGTAGTTCCAGGGTAAGTAGTAGATTCTAGGATTATTATCTGGCCTTTTTTTAAATTTTCGGCAATACTTTTTGTTGCAGTCTCAACATAGCTTAGGTCAGGCTGATAATCGGTTAACGGAGTTGGAACACTAATTACTATGTACTCTGATTCTCCTAAAACACTTGAATCAGAAGTAATCATAAGATCTTTAGAAAGTGCATCTTGAAGTACCTTATCTGAAATGTCTTCAACGTGAGACATGGACTTGTTGAGGCTATCAACTACAGACTCATTTATGTCATATCCAGCCACTTTGAGCTTACTATTTGCTGCTTCAATAGCTAAGGGTAAACCAACATAGCCTAATCCAATTACTGCTAAATTATATTTAAATTTACTCATATCTAACCAAATAAAATTTGAAAAATTCTATCTGAGGTTTCACCATCCCAATATTTAATTTTTGCTTCATTTGAAATTTTACTGCCTAAAACATTATTTATTTCATTAATTATATTTTCCTTATTAGTACCAATAACTTTATTGGTCCCTTCTTGAACTGTTATTGGTCTTTCTGTTTCTTCTCTTAGTGTTAAACAATTGATGCCTAAATATGTTGTTTCTTCTTGTATTCCTCCAGAATCAGTAAGCACTAAGTCACATCCATAAACAAGAGACATGAAGTCAATATATGATAATGGATCAATCAGAATAACATTTGAAAGCTCGATATTATTGTTTTCAATATAATTTTTAAGCCTTGGATGGGCTGGAAGAATAACTTGATAGTAATCTGTAAAATTACTGATTGCATCAAAAACATTATTTAAAATGTCGTCATTTAAATTTGCTGGTCTGTGTAAAGTAACTACAAAATATGGTTTATTTATATTTAAATTATTTTTAATATCTTCAGAATTATTTATAATTTTTGATTTATTTTTAGCTAGAGTGTCAATCATAATATTTCCAACATTATGAATTTTGCCTGACGATACTTTTTCTTTTAATAAGTTTTCTTTTGCATCTTCAGATGGTATTAATAATAGATCACTGATTGCGTCTACCATAATTCTGTTACGTTCCTCTGGCATACCTAAATTATTTGATCGTAGACCTGACTCAACATGAAATAAATAAAGGTCTGATTGTTTTGCGGCTATGGAAGCAGCTAAGGTGGAAGTTACATCACCAAAAACCCCTACTTTACCAATTTCACAGTTATTGAAAATTTTTTGCAACTCTTGAACAATGTATTGAAACTGTTTACTTTGTGAATCAGAAGGAGCATTTAGGTTTATGTCAGGAGTTCTCATACTAAGATCATCAAAGATATTTTTAGACATATTTTTGTCGAAATGTTGCCCTGTATGAATAAATAAAACCTTTTTGTTTTGTTCCTCTATTTTATTTAAAAGTGGTGCTGCCTTAACAAAATTTGGCCTTGTACCTACTACTAAAGCTATATCATATTTATCAGTCACTACTTTATGATTTTAGTGATTAAATAGTTATTAATGTACAACTATCATTGAAATGGTGAGAAAAAAGCTTGTTTTAAATGCTTGTGGAGTAAAGTCTCTAGGTGGTGTAAAGCTATTTGTAGAAGCTTTTGAATTGTTAGTTGAATCGGGAGCAGAAATAGTTGTTCTATATTCAGAAGAAGAATTTTACAATGAACTCAAAAATCAATCATTAGAAAATGAATTAATTACTTTTATAAAACTTACTGCTAAAAGATACCTGCACCCATTCTTAGTGCTAATAACGAATATTGAGCAAAGAAAATTAATTGAAAGCTATGATGCGGTTATTCATTTTGGTAATTTTGGATTCAAAACAAAAAATAAATCATTAGTTTTACTCCAAAATGTATTGCCTTTTGTTCAGCAAAACCTAAAAAATATTCTTTTAAAATATTTTATAAATAGGAGTATTAAATTTTCAGAATATGTAATAGTTCAACTTAAACATATGAATGAAATTATAGAAAAAAAATACAGAGACAAAATTATAGAGATTGGTGAAATTGAGGAAGTAATCGTTGATGCAAGTAATAAGTCAGGTAAAATTGTTTTTTTTGGTAGTGATATTCCTAATAAAAATTATGACTTTATGGTAAAAGCATTAAAAACCATATCTCTAAACTCTACAATAACAGTTATAAATCCTCCAAAAAATATAAAAGAATTTAATTGTGTTTATACGGAAACACAAGACCAAACATTGAGTGTGGTATCAGAAAATGAAATTTATCTTCATGCAAGTGAACACGAAACAGTTGGTCTTCCGATTTATGAAGCTCAAAACTTAGGACTAAAAATTATAATACCTAAAAGACCATACTCTGATTACTTTAAGTATGAAAATGTATTTTTTTATGAATATAAAAATATAGACAGTGCTGTACAAAAAATTGAAGAGGCTAAAAACTTAAAGTTGAAACATTCGAAAGCACTACTTTATAACGAAAATTGGTCAAAAATCTTAGAATATGTTTAATTTTTTTGTTACTGCTTCTGCAGAATAAATATTATTAAACTGCTCTATATCAAATTTATCTATATTTTGAAAAACATTAGTCAACTGTTCATTGACAAATAATGGATCTGATTTTTTTGTAACGACTACAAGGTTTTCAAATTTTTCAGATATCTTAATAACAGGGTCGTTAGCAATTTCTGCAAAATGAATTACTGGTTTTCCTGTAGAAATGTACTCTATAACTTTACTTGGCAGTTGTGATGGATTTAAATTACCAATAGAAAGAAGGCAGTGAAATGATGTACCCATTAATTCTAGGGCTTCATCACGCGACACCATGTCAAAAAATAAGTGCTTATTTTGATCTATTTTGTTTTGTAGGATCATATTCTTGGAATCAGGATTTGTGTACCAATGAAATACATAATCTAAATTTTGAAAATATTTTAAAACTTCATCGGGTGATCTAACCCCTTTTGTCAAAATTCCGAAATAACCAATTTTTATCGGTTCTATATTGTAGTTATATGTTTTTGAATTTTGAAAAACATTTTTACTAAATGCACTTATTGGATTTCCAATTTCAATTTTTTCATTGCTGATATTAAAAAATTCTTTATGCTCAAGTGAAGCGTCTTTATGAGTGAAAACTATTTGATCTGCCATTTTAAAAAATTTGTTTTCAAAATAATAATTTAAAGATTTGTAGAAATATTTATTATTTTCAAATGCGTTACTTTTTAAACTGAATGGATCTCCTATATCCATAATCCATTTTTTTCTTTTATCTTTATTGATAATATAAGCTGCAACATGTGATGAAAAAGGTAAACTAACAGATATTATTGCGTCATAATCAAAATCTATTTTTTTGCGATTTTTCCATATAGAAAATACCCAAAACATGGTGTAATCTGGCCAAGCAAAAAATTTGTAAAAAAACCTATATATTTTTTTTAACAATTTTAATGCTAGATTTTTATAGAATAAACCTTGATCTGTGTTGGATTGTTTTCTTAAGCTACTAACTACTCCACTTGCTGTTTTATTTCCTATATATTTAATATTTGAATCTGAACCATCTTGTCTTGTTCCAGTAATAACACGAATATTAAAACCTTTTTTTACTAATTCATCATATATTAATTTCCATCGAGTTGTTCTTGGACTTTGATGAGGAACAAATTGATGAGTGACAATTAAAATGTTTTTAACTTTATTATTCATTTATTTTTTCATGGTTACTAAACCAAAGTATATTGCAAGTTGTGAACTTATTTCTTCTGCCTGAAAGAAAAACATCAATAATATTGTTAAAAGCCCACATAACAAGTAAGCATCTAATATCCCATAGTTCATTAATATCTTGCTAAATATATTTTTTAAAATAATTAAAAATATAATTACACCAACAATCCCGCCAGAAAAATATAAATTTGCATATAAATTATTGAAGGAGACTATTTGTCCTGGATTTCTATATACTAAACTTCCATCTTTAACCTGTTTAGTGATTTCACTAAATTGGGGCGAATACTGGATATTTGAAATTCCTAAGCCTTCACCGAAAATTTTAAACTTTTGAGTAGAGATATACTCCCCTAATATATCAATGTTTTCAAATCCTCCAATACCACCTGAAGAAATTATAGAAAATCTTTCAAAAACACTTTGATAAATATTACTTGAATTTTTAGCTAAATCTTGATCGTCATCATATATTGAACAATCGCATTTATCAGCTGACTCTGGTGGACACATAGATGGATCTAAAGCTGGAAACTTATAACCAAAATTATTACCAAAAATACTTATTAAAAAAATAAATATTATTGGTATTACTAATAAAAAATTTAAAGATTTGTTTTTATATAATTCGATGAAAACAACAACAGAGAAAACTAATACAATACTAATAATTCCAGTAAGACTTCTTGTTAAAACTAATGATGTTAGGGGTATGATCGAAATTAAATACCAAGCTTTAGATTTTCTAGCCAAATAAAAAATAAGTGGAATTATTGGAGCTACCCAAACTGCTAAAAAACTTGGTTCTCGAAATGTACCATAGTTTCTCAAAACAGCACACGCTCTTCTGATTGGTTGAGACCAACCACCTGTACCGGCCCTCGATCTTGTAAAATCTGCAAAATCGAATATATATGAAAAATAAGAATATAGAGATAAGATAGATATAAAAACACCGACATATGCAACCAATGTTATGACATAGTCCACATTCTTTTTCTTTATGAAATGGATAATCAAAGAAACAATAGAATAAAAACTTATAATTTTTAATATCCTGAGGGATATAAACTCAATAAAACTAGTTGTAGCATATTCAGGCATATTGGCTTCAAAAGTAAAAGCTCTAATTATTGTTACCAAAGTTAAGTAATAAAGGAAGTACTTAATCAGAGTTAAGTCAAAAACATACCCCCTAGTACCACTAATTTTTAGATAAACAAAAATTAATACATAAATTACCACTCCTATCCAAGACAAAGGAATATTAAAAATTGAAAACGCATCTAGTCCTTCTAAGAAGAAAGCAATCGTAAATAAAAATATCGGTAAGTTAAGTTTGTCTATTTTCATGAAAACCTTTTATACCCCTCGGAAAATTTTACTTTCACTCCACTATTTTGTTCTCCCCATGAAGTATATTCTTCTAATTCAACATCCTTAGATAAATCTTCTATCGTAATAAATCCGTTGGCAATAGAGACTTTTCTATAAATTCTTTTTCCATTGAATTCTGCAAACCCTAAAAAATTATTGTTGTCAAATGTTATAACTTCTCCATCACCCATGTAATTTAGCTTAAAACAATCAAACTCATTCTCTTTTGGAAATTTTAATTTAACATTAGGCCCCCAATGAAAATCAAGGGATCTAAAACTATTCCTAAGTTGAATGTCATCTGTATAAGTTCCTGTTCCTGGATCTCTCGCAATCCAATTATCATTTGTGAAACATTCGATTGAAAGTTGATCATAGTGTGAATGACCACCAATTCCATTCTGGCCAATAGGACCACATCTTAAGCTAAAGTATTCATCTTCATTTCTCCATACATATAAACCAAAATCCTTAAAACAAAATGTTTGATATTCCTTTGTAAATACCTTTATAGGTTTATGACTCGCTCTGTAGTAGTTATCAAATGTAGGAGGAGGATTATTTATTTGCTTCCTAAATTTTGATTCTATTTTGCTAAAGTCTTCTTCCTTATAAAGATTCCCAATTAAATCTATTAACCAGGTCATTTTTAAAGGCATACTTTCACTAAATCCAAAATAAAATAATCTACCGGAATCATTGTCTCCAATTTGAGACAACTCACCATTGTTCATTAATTTTGATAAAAATACTCGATTTGATTTAATGATCTCATCTAGCCTTTGAATTATGATTGAATTTTTGTCAACTTCCTCAATTGAAAGCTTACAAATTATCAATGCCTCTGTGACGAATGCAGCATAATGAGATGAACCTTCAAAACTAGTTCCGTCTTCATAAAATTGATTTTGTAACTCTGACAATAACTCATCGTGATAAAATTTATATTCTTCATCACCTTTATCGAATGAAAATGTTGCAATTGTTAACAAAATTGATGTAAGTTCAATTAAATAATGATTTCCAACAACATTCCCCTCGTTTTCTAAATTGTTTTTTATGAATTCATAATGTTGACTTATATAAGCAGATAATAAATCTTTATTATTTCCCAAAATTTCAGGAATTTGATTATTTTTTTCTATTGATAGAAAGTGAAATATTAAATTGATATTTCTAATGGCAACATCCATGGGACTATTCCAATAAATTTTTGGAAACTTATTAACATCAATTTTTCCTTTTTTTAATTTTTGTAAATACTGTAGTCTTGAAGCTTCATAGGGAACCTTTACATCTGCTTTATTAAAAAAAGCTGGTTTTAACTTTCTATTGGAAAAATCAAAATTTGTAAATATGTCTTCAGATAACTCATATTTATCTGTGACCATACCAAAAATTTTTAGATTTTTATTAAGGTCAATTTCTTCTTCTGCATCAGATTTGCAATGGTCATATATAAAGTTTTGATATGTTGTATTTTTTCTAGTAAATATTTTAAAATCAGATGGTATTTGAATATCTGATGTGAAAAGACATTTTAGGTTGTATTTAATTTTTCTTAAAAATGTTTTGAAACTACTCATGAGATCTTTTAAAGCTGTAGGTAGTTAAGATTGAAATCAGAATTTGCGAAATCACTATAGACAATATAGCTGGATTAAAACCAATATAATGCATTAAATAATAAATAGCTATAGAAGCGCAGGATCCAAACAATACTGATTTTGTTAATCTAATTTCAAAATTTAATGCTCTTGAGAATATGATATTTATGCGTGACCAAACCATTACTGGCAGTGCAAACATAATCCATGAAGTGTAGCTTGATACATCAACAAACTCTGCACCAAGTAATGAAGTAAATATATCTCCGGCAAATCCTCTAAAAATAAAAAATAGTATTGGTATAGAAAAAGAAAATAGAAATACTTTCCTTAACTTAGACCTAACATCATTAACATCTTTACTGCTTTGTGCTTTTGCTAATTCAGGAAATAAAATATCTAGACTTGCTGCTAAAAGCTGAAAAATAATTTCTAAAATCCTTCTGGACCATGCTAAAACTCCAAGAGTTGGGCCTGCATAAAATAATCCAAGCAAAACAATATCTAATTCTGATATAAGAGCACTTGAAAAAGTAGTTAATACCATTTTTTTACCAGAACCTTGTATTTCATCTTTAACATGTTTATTAGATTCAAAATTAAAATTATTATCTTTTTTTGGAATAGATACATGTGCAACTATAAAAAAAGTAATTAGTGTTAAAACTTGAAATATGATTATTGAATATATAGAAAAATCTTGTAAAACAAGTACAGATGCGCCTACACCATAAATAATTGTTCGCAAAATTATCTGCTTAGAACTTGTAACAAAATCGCCTTTTGCTTGATAATATGCCAAAGCTATATGAATCATTTCATTAAATATGAACCCTAATAAAAATAGAGCCGTCATTGAAAGGTTTCTATTAAAGAGTAAAGAAATAGGTACTAGGATTACTAGAGCTACTATTAAATTTCTAATTATTAACGTATAAGCATTACGAAACAATTCTTTTGAATTTGGATTGTTTTGTGCCAACATTTTTGTAACTACAAGCGCTATAGATAGTGCTGCTGCTGTCCCGATTAAGACTGAAAGACTTTTAGATGAAGCGTACTCTCCATATATTTCAGCACCATACACTCGACTAATAATTGTGATTAAAAAGAAATTAACAATTAAAAGAGTGAGTTGCATTATGGATATATAAACTGTGTTTTTCTTCCAGTTTTTAATCATCGAGAACTCCTACTTAAATGCCAATTGGAAAGATTTGATAAATACCATTTCTTTTGATAATCAGATTCAGAAAATACTTTTCTTAAATACTTAGGATCAAAAAGATGAGTAGAAGCGTTAAAGTTTCGAGCAGACTCATAAAATATATCTTCATCTTTTTTTATCCACTCCCCTACGGGAGCTCTAAAACCTTGTTTTTTTCTATGTATAATTTCAGAAGGTAGATAGTTTTTAGCAACTTGTTTTAATATTGGTTTTCCAGAGTTATTTGGTAATAAAAGGTCTTCAGGTATTGATAAAATAAACTCTACTAATTTATGATCTAGAAAAGGGACTCTGGTTTCGACTCCCGACTGCATAACAAGCTTATCCATTCTCATTAAGAGCAACTCTGGTAGTCTTATCTTTAAATCTATAAGAGTCATCCATTTAGATAATTTTGCATCTGATTTATTGAAATATTCTTGCCATTTATTATCAACAATCCTTACTGGCCCATTTTCAAGTAATCCTTTATCAGAAATTAAACTACTAATTTCACCTAGATTAAAACCTAGAGCACCACCTGCAAATGTAGTCTTTCCAAAAAACATATTTGATAAAAGATTCATTCTGTGATTTCTAAACTTAGAAAATTTATTATTTGAGGATGAATAAGGTTTCATAAATTCTGACAATTTTAATAACCTATTCCAATGATCGTATCCATAAAAAAGCTCGTCTGAACCCTCACCAACCTGTACAACCTTTATTCCGGAGGATGTAGCAGCTCTTCCAAGGAAATAAAGTGGAATACCAACCTCATCACCTACTAAATCATCTTGGTAGAAAGAGTAGTTATCAAGTATTTGTTTGAAATTTTCAAAATTTAATTTTTCTTCTGAAAGATCTATTCCAATCTCGGCAGATGCAAATCTAGCTTCTTCTAGTTCTCCGCTATATCCTTCAAAACTCTCTTCGTAGTCTACATTGAAAGCCTTGAGGGTAGAGTTAGCATTTTGATTCATTAGTTTGCCTAAGAGTGAGGAATCCAATCCTCCAGAAAGAAAAAGGCCAACCTCTACATCACTGACCTTTCTATACTCTACTGACTCATTAAGCAACCTATCCAATTCAGTAAAAACTGTTTCTTGGTCTAAATTATTATTTACTGAAATTTTAAATGGATCCCAATAAGTTGTTTTTTCAATTTTTCCGTTATTACTGAATCTAATAAATTGACCAGGCTCTAACTTCTTTATGTTTTTATTTCCAGTTCTATCAGCAGGCACACAAAGATGCCTTAAGTAAGCTATGTATGATTCAATATCAGGTTCAAATGCTATTATATTTGATAATTCTATTGCTTTTATCTCTGAACCAAAAATAATCCAATTCTTATATGTTGAATAATATAAAGGCTTTATTCCGATTCTATCCCTAGCAATAAATAGACTCTTGGCTTCGTTGTCATAAACCGCAAAAGCAAACTGACCTCGTAATTTATCTAATACTTTTTCACCATATTCTATAAACCCTTGGAGAAGAACTTCAGTATCACCACTTGTTTTAAATTTATAACCTTTTGATTCTAAGTTTTTTCTAATTTCTTTGTAGTTGTAGATTTCACCATTAAAAACTATTGAGTACCTTTGATCTGTTGATTCAAATGGTTGATTTGATCGATCATTTAAGTCAATTATTGACAATCGAGTATGTATTAAACATGTTGATTGGTTAATAAATTTTGAGGAAGAGTGGTCAGGACCTCTATGTTCTAGAGATCGCTTTACATTATCAACAATTGTTGAGTCAATTTTGGAATTGTCTAAGCTTATAATTCCAGCTATTCCACACATTTATCTAACTTTAATGTAATATTTTTTATTTAAAGAACATTAATTATTTTTGTTTAAAGTAAATAGTATGAAATATTTCATAGATTATTTTCTTATAGTTATCATTTTTCCAATTTTTGTAATTATATTTCCATTAATTTCTCTAATGATTTTAATTTTTGATTCAAGTCCAATCATTTATTCACAAAAAAGAGTGGGACTAGGTGGAAAAGAGTTTTCATTATATAAATTTAGAACAATGTCGGTTTCTTCAGATGAATCTGTTCACAAAGAGCACTACAAAGATCTTTCAAGTAACAAAAAAATAGAGCCTTCATTAACTCCTGATGATCCAATCAGAATAGAGAATGATGATAGAATCACAAAAATTGGATCATTTCTAAGAAAAACATCACTTGATGAGTTGCCTAATTTGCTAAATGTATTGCGGGGACAAATGTCTTTTGTTGGACCAAGACCACTTGTAAAATATGAATCAGATTTATATGGCGAGTACAGTAAAAAAAGAAATTCAGTTAAACCTGGTATTACTGGACTAGCCCAAATTCAAGGAAGGCTCGATTTGAGCTTACAGGAAAGACTCTATTGGGATATTGAATATGTTGAGAAGAAATCTTTTTATTATGATTTATTAATAATCTTAAAAACAGTTATTTCAGTTCTTTCAAGAAGAGGCGCTAATTAAACTTATATACTTTTTATAAACAATATCTTTATTTGAAATATTGCTTTGAAAGTTTTTTATGTTTTCTAAAATACTTTCAATTTTTTCAGGTTTTTTCATTTGCTCGAGTTTAGTGATAACATCTTCGGGAGCATTCAAGTCTATATTGAACCCTAAACCATACTTATTAATTAATTCTGAAACTGCAGATTGAGGATTTGAAAAATTTACTAGAATCTTATTCATATTTAAATAATCAAAAGTTTTTCCTGGAAAGCCCTCAATTGTTATCTCATAATCTAAACAAACAAGAGCAAATGGTATTTCTTTGGTAGCAAGTTCCAATTGATCTCTGGGGAGATAATTATTTATTAGAATATTATCACTTGAATAATCAGACAGTGATTCAAATTCCTGACCTGCACCATATAAATAAAACTCCCAAGAACTTGGAAAGTGTTCATTGAAGAATCTTAAAAATGAAGCAACATTTTGTGGCCTGCCTGTATTTCCTGCATAAAAGATTTTATTTAATTCATACGATGGCTGTGAGTCACTCTTGCCATAAGGCGAAAAGTGATGAATTGTATGAATTTTTTCGGCAATAATTTTTCTTTCTTTTATTAAATAATTTTTTAATTGTTCAGAATTTACAACAACTTTACTTACACTCTTCAATGAATAATTATCAATAGATTTAAAAATTTTATTTAAAATTTTTCCTGGTTGTTCATTAAGCCTCTCAGCTATTTCAGGATATAACTCCCAAAGTGAATAAATAGTGTTAATTTTTAAAATTTTTGAAGTAAAAATACAAACCAAATTCATAGTCGGGGGGTAGCTAAAAATTAATACATTATCATAACTTCTTCTATTTCTATAAATAAATATCATAGATTTAAAATTGAAAATTAACCATTGGATGAATCTTAATGAATTAACAAACTGTCTTGGACTAGATTTAATGTAATGTACTTTTATATCTTTATAAACTTCTGATTTTAGATATTTATTATTCTGAATAAATGAATCAGCACTTTTTAAATTGTATTGTGGTGAGCTTGCTAATACTTCTATATTGTGATGCTCATTATTAATTCCATCAGCTATTTCTGAGACAATCATGCCAGTTGAAATAGTGTCAGGCGGGAAAGTTAAGGAATGAATTAAAGTTTTTTTCATTTTAAAAATGATCTTGATGTGTCAAAATCATAATCTTCTTTTTTATGCATATTAAATTCATTCTTTTTAGCCAAATCTATCAAATCATTAACTATGATTTCTGATGAATTACCATCGCCAAATGGATGTGACCATTCAGTTTTATTTAACTCATTTGCTTTTGAATGAACTTGATCTAACTCAAGAGCTTCAGTAGTAGGATCAAATTTGATTGACGAACCTACTTCATAAACTTCTGGTCTTTCAGTGCTATATCTCATTTGAATTGTTGGAATTCCCAAGATACATGCTTCTTCTACTACTGTACCTGAATCAGAAATGCAATAAGATGAATTTTTTAGCAAATAGATAAACTCTAAATATCCTATTGGGTCTATAACTAAAACGTTCTCATTTAGTTTTAATCCCCACTCTTTTAATTTTCTTTGTGTGGCATATCCCATTGGGAACACAACTTTTTTACTTGAAGAATTAATCAAATTTATTATTCTTTCAAAACTTTTTTGGTTAAGAATATTTTCTCTTCTGTGACAAGTCACCAAAACATAGTCTTGATTATTTGTAAATTTCTTTACATCATCATTAAGGTAATCTACTCCGGAATCAAACAAGTCTTTAAACTCATCAAGAATATCTACTATAGGATTGCCAGTTACTTTTATTATGCTGTCAGATATACCTTCATTTAGTCCTTGTTGCTTATAGGAAGGAAGGTAAGAGTAAATTCTATCGGATAAATGATCGATAGTTTTTCTGTATTTTTCTTCTGGCATTCTCCAGTCGTATGACCTCATACATCCCTCAATATGGATTATTGGAATATTGTGCTGTGCTACACCAATCGAACCCATAACTGTGTTTGTGTCGCCTAAAAACATTACTGCTTTGTACTTATTATTTTCTAAGTGAGAATATGTTTCCTTAATTATTGAAGCAACAGTAGTTGCATCATTTGTGACATCAATATTGAATTCAAAGTCTGGAAATGGTGTGTTAAGTTGATTAAAAAAAACATCTTTCATATTTTCTGAATAATGTTGTCCAGACCATATAAAATCAAAATCAATTTCACTTGAATTGTTTAAAAGCTTTATAATCTTACTGGCCCTAATAACATCTGGCCTTATGCCCAAAATTAATCCAATGTCTTTCATACTTTATTAAGAATACCTTTAGTTATATTGCTTTCTGATAATTCTTTAATATTTTCTTCAACCGTTGGGACATTGCTATATCCTGCATCCATCCACAAATTTATGTTTCCTTCTTCATTGTCAGTCATTAAAGTTCTGTTAACCGATTTTGTTGAATTGGTTTTCTCAATCTCTATATGCACATCAAAATATTTTTTAAAATATGTGAGGAGACTATATTTTGAAACTTGATCTTTCGGAACAATATGTTGTGTGTGAAATTTAAAATTATTATTTTTAATCATTCCATGAGCTATTTTAGCAAAATTCAAAGTTGTAATACCATTCCACATATGGTCATCAAATCCATTTACTTTGGGTTCTTCTTGATTTAAGAACCAATTCAATAGAGATTTACCTTTTCCAATTTCTGGACCAACAATACTCCCCCTGATCAAATACTTCGTATTGTTTTCCGCTTCTCCTCCAATTTTTGTTTTTCCATAAACATCTTCAGCATCCTGAAAAGAAGACTCTTTATAATCGCCTCCATTACCCGAATAAACACAATCAGTACCAATTTGAATAAATTTAAATTCATAAACCTTTGCAAGTTTTGATAAGCTCAAAGGAAAATAAGTATTAATTTTTATAGCTCGTTCAATAGAGTCTTTGTTGTTCTCATTTATTTCGGGTTTTATAACTCCTATACAATTAATTAAATAATTAGGCTTAATATCTTGAATTAAACCTTCAAGATCATCAACTAAAACATCAAATTTGTATGTTTTATTATTTATGTCTTTAGATTCAGCAACTCTATTTGTAAGAAATATTTCATACTCTTTTAGATTTAAGAAATATTCAGCAACCATTGTTCCTAACATTCCGTTTGAGCCTAATATTAAAATTTTATTCATAAAGATTAGGATTAAATTTGCTCCAAGGATCCCAAAATTTTGATTCAAATCGATAATCATCTTTAATCGACTCTTCTAAGGGAAGTGATGATAAATACCTAATCGAGTTATTTTCTGATAGATTCATTGCTCCGTTGGCATAACTTTTTGGAATAAAAAGAACTCCATCATTTGGAGTCATATTAAATTCAAAAATTTTTTGTTCTTTATTTGGATTTTGAAAATTATCGATTTCAACAGCACAAACAAGAAACTCTCCTTCTTCTACTATTATCCACTTTTCTTCTAGTTTGTGGCCATGCCATGCTCTTACAGTTTTGATTTGTTTATTTGTTACTTTGTACGTTCTGACAGCCTTATTTAAGTCCAATTCATTTGTGAAGGAAACTGTACCTCTGTGATCAGAATTAGAACTTCTTTGGTACAGTATTGGTTCCATAATCTAACTGACTCCAAAAGTTTGTAAAAAAGACTGATTCGAGTACCTGGGGTCATTTATGTCTTTAATTCTATTTGATGATATCAAATCATATACTTCATTTATTCCACGTTCTAATTCAATTGAAGCTTCAAAACCTGTCTCAGTTTTCAGTTTTTCACTAGATACTTGGTAGTTCCTAGCATCCTGGAAAGGAAGAGGTGTTGTTTCAATTGTAACTTCAGGAATTTTTTCTTTAATTTTTTCAGCCAGTTCTATAATTTTATAATTTTTATGATGTAAATTGAATATACCATTAACACTTCCCTCAATAGTATTATCGATTGCATTAGCTACGTCTTTTACATGTAGCAATGGTCTCCACTGATCACCACCAAACACACTCATTTTGTTTTCCAGAAGCGCTTTAGTGGTTAGGATATTGACAACTAAATCGAGTCGTATTCTAGAAAATTGATCTCCTATTCCAAATAATGTACCAAGCCTAAAAATTATTGCATTTGAATCTTGAAGATAATTTTCTGCAACTAGTTTTGAAGATGCATATTCTGAAAGTGGGTTGACTGAAGAATCTTCATTTAGAATTCCTTCCTGAGCGCCATACACTGAACATGTTGACAAGAAGATTATTTTTCCCTTAAAGTTTTTTGTTAAGTTTTTTACTGTTTCGGCGTTTATTTCATGTGTTAGAGCTGGGTTAATTGCACAAGCTCCATCCCCTACTAAAGCAGCAAGCCATATTACAGCATCAAACTTTTTTAAAATTGGATTTAATTTTTTATAATCTCGAATATCGCCATAAATAAAATCAACATCTTTTCTATATGAATTTTCATAAATTAGAGAATCATAAACTGTTACGTTGTGTTTATTAGAGAGTAAATCAACAATGCCACCACCTACGTAGCCAGCACCGCCTACTACTAATACATTCATAGCTTTTAATAGTATATGCGTATTTAAAGTAATTTAAAAAAAATTAATTTTCAGTTTTTATATAGGAAAAGTAAGCAAAATATAATAACCAGGCGACTGAGTGATTGTGCAATAAATCAGTCGCCATTGACAATACTAAAAAAACTATAACTGTTATAAAATTAGGGTTAAAGTTAAAACCTCTTTTTAATAATGAGGTAAAAATGAGAATAAATAGTAAAGCACCAAATAAGCCATAATTTATCAAATAAAAGATAAATGAATTATGAGGTCCATAACTATAGGGATTATTATCAAATTCATCATAAAGATATACGTTTTCAGATTGAAAAATTAGCTGATTTGAACCATTTCCAAATAATTTAGATTCAATCGAACTTTCAGAATAGTATTCAGTTGAAGCTTGTAACATGAGTAACCTATCACTAATTCCATTGTTGTCATCATTTAGAAATCTCTCATAAACACCCAAACTATTTGCTGAAATAAGAAGAATCAATACAGAACCAAGTAGCTGTATATATAGTTTTTCTTTGATAAGTTTTAAAAATATAAACGATATTAAAACTATTAGTGAAAACCTTGAATAAGTAACAATTACTCCAATTAAAGAAAGAGGAATAATAAATAATGCATAAGAATTTTTATACTTGAACAAACTATAAATTGCAGTAATTGTTATTAAATCTGCAAAACTATTTGGACCACCCGCTTGAAATCCATTTGTTCTTCCTTTTAGATAATCAAGTTCACTTGGATTAAATCCAATACTCCATGTTTGATAATCATCAACGCCTAAATCGATTTCTAGCAAGTATGAAATTATTGAAAAAGTAGAAAGAAAAATAAATAGAATCATTGGAAAATTTAAGTCTTTTAACTCTTCTTTACTATTTGTAATAAAAGCATATAAAACAAAATAGAATAAAAATCTATAGATATCTGAAGATAAGGCACTTTGATTAATATAAATATTTTGAAATATAAGAAAAATAATAAAAGCCAAAAAATATTTACCAGTTAAGTCTAGATAGAACATTTTTTCTTTAATTATGTAAATTAAAGCCAAGGTTGTAAAAATTAGTACAGGAAGATCGTCTGTGTGTAAGTATGGTCCAAAAATCTCAATGTGTGGAATTATTGGAATAAAAAATAAGATTGACGGAAAAATGTTTTTAAATTTAATATTTAACACCTATAAATAAAATATCATCCTATTCATTTTATTCTTAGTATTTATTTTTTTTGTTTAATAGATTTTTTCTTTGTTAGCATTATATAAATGACTAAAAATGTACTTGTTACTGGTTGTGCTGGTTTTATAGGCTACAACCTATCAAAAAAATTAATCCATCAAGAATATAGTGTTACTGGAATAGATTCACTAAATACGGCCTATGACAAGAAATTTAAAGAACTACGATTAAAAGACCTTGAAAATGAAAAAAATTTTCAATTTGTAAATAATAACTTATCAGATGAAGACTCTTTAAATGAGCTTAATAATTTTGATATTGTTTATCATATGGGGGCAAGAGCAGGAGTACGACAAAGCTTTAAAGATCCATTAAGTTACATCAAAGACAATACTATCGCTACAACAAATGTAGCTAACTTTTGCAAAGACAATAATATTCAAAAAATGATTTTGGCTTCAACTTCATCTATTTATGGCAATAGTGGTGATAAAGAAATGGTCGAAGATTTAGATGAAAAGATCAATCCCCCATCAATTTATGCATCTACAAAATTATCTGGAGAGACTTTGGCAAAGACCATCCTCTCATCGCACGATACTAATTTAATAATCACAAGATTTTTTACAGTGTACGGTCCATATGGAAGACCTGATATGTCAATACTTAGATTTATTCATTGGATCATGGAAAACAAAGAAGTAATAATATTTGGTGATGGTGAACAAAGAAGATCTTTCACATACGTTGACGATGTAGTTAAATTACTACTTAAAGTTCAAAATTGCGATAATAGTGAAACTTTTAATGTTGGAAATAATAAAACTTCTTCTTTGAATGAGGTAATTAAAATAATTGAGAAATTCTCTAATAAAGAAGCTCGAGTTAATAATCAACCAAGGGCATTTAGAGATCCTGATGTTGTACTTCCAAGTTTATCTAAATCAAAGCAGATACTTGATTGGGAACCATCAACAAATATTGAAGAAGGTATCAAATCAACTATTGAATGGTATTCTTCATTTCAAGATAAGATAAAAGACTACACATACATTGAGTAAAATGAAAAAAGTAATTGTAACTGGCGGTGCAGGATTTATAGGGTCTAACCTTGTAAAAAAGCTTTTAGATCTAAACGTTGAAAAATTATTAATAATTGATGACTTGTCTACTGGTAATGAATCTAATATATCATCAATTGTTAGTGATGAAAGGGTCGAGTTTTTAAATTCAAAAATCGAAGATATTGAGAGTATTAATGAGTTGTTTGAGGATTATGACTTTTGCTATCATCTAGCTGCAGGTGTAGGTGTTCAGTACATCATGGACAATCTAAGTGAATCACTTTTGACTAATATTTTAGCTACACATAAAGTTCTTGAAGCTTGTCAGGCTAATGAGCTCCCTATACTTCTGACTTCAACTTCTGAAGTCTACGGGGTAGCTGAAGATGATGTGTGGACAGAAGAAACAAAAAGTTTAATTGGTCCTACTACCAAATTGAGGTGGTCATATGCCGCTTCTAAAATGATTGATGAATTTATTGCATTATCATTATTTGAAGAAGGAAAAGTTTCCCCAATAATTGTTAGATTATTTAATATCATCGGACCTAACCAGCTTTCAAAGTACGGAATGGTAGTACCTAGGTTTATTGAATCAGCTCTTGAAGATAAAGATATTTTAATTCATGGTGATGGTTCACAATCAAGATCATTTACCTGGGTTGATGATGTTGTTAATTATTTAATAAAATTGGCAGAAGTAAAAGCATACGGAGAAGTATTTAATATTGGGCAAACAGAAGAAATCTCAATTAAAAATTTAGCTGAACTTATTATTAAAAAAACTAACTCTAATTCTCAAATAATTTATAAAAGTCATGAAGAAGTATTCGGAAAAGCATTTGAAGATCCAAAAAGAAGAACTCCTGGTATTGATAAGATAATTGAGTTTACTGGTATGAAACCAACAAAAAATATCGAATTTATGGTTGAAAATATAATCAATTTTAAAAAAAATAATTAAACAGTGAATATTCTTGTAACAACTGGAATCTTTCCTCCAGATGTTGGAGGGCCTGCTAAATTTGTTCCCTTAATTGCAGATAAATTATCAGAAAAAAATAATTTAAAAGTAATTACTTTAAGCGAAAAAACTGTTGAGGATAGTCATAATGATTATGAAGTATTTAGGATTATTAGGAATCAAAACAAAGTTTCTAGATTTATTAAAACACTTGTTTTGATTATTAAAAATGGAAAAGATGCTGATGTAATATTCGTAAATGGCTTATGGCTTGAGGTATATATATCAAACTGGTTTATTAGAAAAAAAACAATTAGAAAGATAGTTGGAGATCCTGTATGGGAAAAGTTTTATACACAATACAAAACTGATGATGATTTTGATACTTTTCAAGAAAAAAAATATAACACAAAAGTTCAATTTCTTAAGTTCGTAAGAAATGCTGCTTTAAAATCTTCAAATACTATTGTTGTCCCTTCTTATCATCTTTTAGATTTTGTAAAAAAACAAGGATATAACGGAAGGTTAATTCAAGTCAATAATGGGACTGAAAAAACTAAATCAATTAAGAAAAATAAAGCGGATAATAAATTTTTAATTGTTAGTCGCCTTGTGAGACATAAAAATATTGATCTTGTTTTAAAATCTTTAGTAATTCTTAAAAATGAATACAAAATTGATTTTACGTTGAGTATTGTTGGTGAAGGTCCAGAACATAAAAGTTTGATCAATCTAATAAACAAACTTGGTTTACATGATTCAGTTAAAATTGTTGGTGCAAAGTATGGTGAAGAGCTTAAATCTTTTTACCAATTTTCAAATTATTTTCTTCAATTATCATCTTATGAGGGAATGCCTCATGCAATTCTTGAAGCAATGAATTATGAACTTACGATTATTGCATCAAATTTTGGGGGTAACTTTGAACTCCTTGGAGATAATGATTTTGGCTTTACATCTTCTTCACTAGATATTGAAACTGTAGCAAATACAATTTATACAGCTATTAAAGATAACTCCAACATAACTGCAAAGAGTAAGGAATTAGTGAATATACACTACAATATTGAAAACACAATAAACAAGTTTTCAGAGATAATTTTAGATAATGAATAATAAAAATCTTTTATATCTAAATCTAGCTTTAGATGATGAAGATGTATCTCTGGGATTTGCAAACACGTGGGTTAAACAATTTTCTAATAAATTTGAAAATATTGACATAATCACTTTAAATAAATCTAATGCAAATATAGCTTCAAATAATAAAGTAAATATCTATGGTTTACTCAAAGATGATAATACATCAAAAATAAGTAAGTTTTTATTAATAAGAAAGACAATAAAGGAACTGACATCAACATCTAGTTATGATTTATGTTTTTCACATATGTCACCACTTCTTTTGTTAATGACAAAATTTTACAGCTTAAAAAAGTTTCCTACAATACTCTGGTACACCCATCCAAAACCTAAAGAATTCTCAAAAAAAATCATACTTATTTTAAGTTTATTTTTTTGCGACAAGGTTGTTACAGCTTCAAATTCTTCATTTCCATACAAATCAAATAAGTTAAATGTGGTTGGCCATGCAATTGATTACGAACAATTTCTAAATAAGAGACGTGGATTGCTAAATAAGGAATTTCTTATTTTAAGTAGAATATCAAAATCCAAAAATTTAGAAGTTGCGATTGATGGATTTTTAAAAAGTAAATTTAGTAAACATAATATTTCTATAATTGGTGATGCAGTTACAAAAGAAGATTCAGAATACAAAAATAAACTATCAAAAAAATATGAAGGTAACAAAAATGTAATTTTTTTAGGAAAAATACCTCATAAAGATTTGCCATCTTTAATGAATAAGTACACTTATCATATAAACGCAACTCCAGAGGGTTTTTATGATAAATCTGTTTTGGAAGCAATATCAAATGGTCTTTTTAGTCTTTACGCTAATAAAGATTATGACAAACACTTTAAAAAAGATATGCAGTTTTTAACAAAATTTGAACTTAACCAAAGATCATTAGCTGATGTTTTGAACTCTGTATATGAACAGGAAGATAAAAATATATTAAAAATAATTGAATATAGTCAATTAAGTGTTTCAAACGAATCTATTCAAACTATATTTGAGAGAATAGTGGCTACAGTTGAGAGTTAACCCAGTCTATAGTTTGAGTTAAGCCATCCTCCAGTTTGACCACAGGTTCCCAATTTAGAAGCTTTTTTGCTTTAGTAATATCAGGTCTTCTCTGTTTTGGATCATCTTGAGGTAAATCTTTATTGATTAATTTTGAATTTGAATTTGTTAAATCAATAATTGTGGACGCAAGCTCGTTTACAGTTATTTCGTTTGGATTTCCTATATTGAACACATCATTTTGATTTGATTCCATAAGAGCAATAATTCCATTAACAGTATCATCCACAAATGAAAAACTCCTAGTCTGAGACCCATCTCCATAAATAGTTATATCCTCATTCTTTAAAGCTTGAACTATGAAATTTGTAACAACTCTCCCATCGTTTAATTGCATCCTTGGACCATAGGTATTAAAAATTCTGACAACTTTAGTATTCAAGTCATATGTTCTGCTGTAAGTTGCTGTAGCTGCTTCTGCAAATCTTTTTGCCTCATCATACATACTTCTTTCACCGTTAGGATTTACATTTCCCCAATAATCTTCACTTTGAGGAGAAACTTCAGGATCACCATAGATTTCTGAAGTTGAGGCAAGAAGGTAGTCAGCTTTTTTTACTTTTGCCAATCCGAGTGTGTTTATGGTACCAATACTTCCTGCTTTAAGAGTATTTACTGGATTTTCTTGATAAGCGATTGGAGATGCTGCGCTAGCAAAATGAAATATGAAATCAACATCGTCAGAAATTTCTATATGGTTTTGAACATCATGCTCCATGAAATCTACATTATCATTTGATAGTAAATGTTCAATATTTTTGACATTACCTGTGAGTAAATTATCAAGCAAAATTAAGCTATGTCCCTTTTCATAAAGCTTGTCAGCAAGATGTGAACATACAAAACCTGCACCTCCAGTAATTAATATTTTCAAACTAGCTCCATGGATAATATATTATGCATTGATTATTATTTGCATAATTTGATATGTTCATATTTAATTCTTCTTTAAGTGGATACATAATAGACAAAAGTGAGTTTGAAGGCACTTCATCTAATTGTTTAACGCTTTGATAATTAGGTACGTCAATTTCAGTATCTAAAATCATCACTTCTTCTCCCATTTCATTAAGAACGTTATATATGTCCAAAGTTGGTGAATTTCTTAAGTCATCAGTGTCTTCCTTGAAAGCTGCACCAACTAAAACAATTGTTTTAAGATTATTATTTTTTTTCATTGAACGAAGTTGGTTTATAGTCCATTGTAAATGTTCATTGTTGGAACCGATGATATTTGAAATAAGTGGTAAATTTAATTCATCTTGATTATAAAAATTATTTACTTCTACTAAGTCTTTTGGAAAACAAGACCCACCCCAAGATGGTGATGGTCTAAAATAATGAGACCCGATTCTGCTGTCTAAGCCAACACCTTTTAAAACATCTGTTAAATTAGCGCCTGAATAATCTGATAATCTAGTGGCTTCATTAACAAATGAAAGTCTTAAAGGTAAATATGTATTTGCTAAATATTTTATAAGCTGTGAGCTGATTGGATCTGTTATTACAACTTCTGCATCATAACCTTCATAAAGCTTTTTAAGTTTATTTATTTTCTCAGAACTTAAACCACCAATTACAATCCGATCCGGATTAAAGAAATCACTAACTGCAGAGCCCTCTCTTAAAAATTCAGGATTAAACGTTAGAAGATTTTTATCATACCCAACATTCTCACATACATTTTCAATTTCATATGGAGGTATTGTAGATTTAACAGTTATGGTGATATCTTTATTTTCTAATTTTGAAATTTCAAGAATTGCAGACTCGAGAAATTTTGTGTCGACAGAATTTGTTTCAAGATTATTTGGTGTCTGCACACAAATAAAAACTATATCAGTTGATTGCCAATCCAAGCTTTCATAATTTGAATGAAAAGACATTCTGTTAAAATTATCATCTTTTTCAAAGTAATTATCTAAATCTGGTTCAAAAAAAGGTAATTGCTTATCTTCAAGCTTTTGGATTTTATTACTATCTAAATCAATAAAAGAGACATTATGACCCTGTTCTGCAAAACCAACACCAGTTACAAGCCCTACATAGCCTGTTCCCACTATGACAATGTTCATATTATGCCATATTAACAATTAATAGATTTAATATAATTAGTAATGATAAATTATATAGCTCACTGGGATAGAATACTGATTCAATCAAGAGTTGAAATCATCAATGAGTTACAAGATTATAATTTTAGAGCAATATGCCCTCACGATAAATCGAGTAAAATCAAAGATCATTATTCCGAAAATATAAACTGGAGAATATCAAAAACTAAATTCTTTGATGTCAACGCAATTTTTAAATTAAAAAGAATACTGGACAACCTAGAGGAAAATAGCATAATTCATGTATTTACCTTAAAGTCTGGATTCTTTTTTATGATTGCAACCTATTTTTCAAAGAAAAAATTTAATTCAACACTTTCTATAACAGGTTTGGGATACCTTTTTAGTAAACGTTTAAATACAAAATTGATAAAATTTTTTTTAAAACCTATTTTTGTGTGGCTCATTAATAAAACTTTCAAAAATATAATTTACCAAAATTCTAGTGATGAAAATCTTTTCAATAAGTACTCAAAATTTACGAATAATTCACACCTGATTGAAAGTTCAGGTTTACAGGGAAATCAATATTTACTTAAAGAAAAATTTAATAAGCAATTAAAAATTCTTTTGGCTGGGCGTTTATTAGAAGATAAGGGAATTAAAAAATATGTTAACTTAGCTTCTCAAATGAACTCTGATAATTTCAAATTTTACCTCGCAGGGGAATTGGATGAAGGGAACCCAAAGTCGCTAACCCAAAGAGATTTAGAAGATATTAAAAATAATGAATTTGTTGAGTACCTAGGTTACCTAGATTTAAAAAAAGAATTACAAGAATACGATGTTTTAATATCCTTATCTGATCATGAAGGATTTTCTAGAATTCTATTGGAAGCGGTTTATGTAGGTCTTTATTGCATAGCTTATAAAAATAGTGGTACTGAATTTATAGAAAATTTTCAAAATACCATAACTGTCGATTCTAAAGATTTGGAGTTAATTAATGATGAAATTACAAATGTTTTAAATACTGAAAAGAGCGTTAGTCTTAACAATAGGGAAATTATTATTAAAAAATATTCGACCAAAAATATAGCTAATTCATTCAATGAAATCTACAAATTGGATATTTAAAAATGCAATTAAACATTTACTACGTAGCAATCTTGTCAATAGCATTATCTGGAGTATTTAATTGGATTATTCTGTATATAACCAAAAAATATAGTTTTAAAAAGTCATCTTTACTTAATGAAAAACGATTAGTAAATAAAAACACTCCCCCTCTTGGAGGAGTTGCTTCTGCTGCAGCATTCTTTATTTCAGTAAATTTTTTAGGTGATGCAGATTACAACTTTATAATTATTGGTGGTTTTAGTTTATTAATCTCTATCCTTGGATCAATTGATGATTTTTTTAACCTTAGTTGGAAGATAAAACTTTTTTTTCAAAGTATTTTCGTCGCAATGCCAATAATATATTTGAACATATTTTTAAATATTGAATCTTTATTAAATCTAGATTTAAATAATTCTTTTAACTTTTTAATATCCGTACTTTGGGTTATTTTGATAATTAATTCAATTAATTTTATCGATAATATGGATGGCTTAGCAGTGGTTGTAACTGGAAGTATATGCTATCAATCAATATTATTAACTTATTCACTAAATCAGAATAAATTAACAGACCTATCAGTTGTATTATTATTCGTAATTTTAGGTTTTTTTATTTACAATTTTCCTCCAGCAAAATTGTATCTTGGTGATTCTGGAAGTTTATTTATTGGATTTTGTTTAGGTTTTTTAAGCATTCTTTTTACATGGAACTCTGAACAAGATTATCTTTTAAGTTATGCACTGAGCCCTGTTCTCTTGTTCTTTACAATTCCTTTGCTAGATTTCTTAGTAATAATGTGGCATAGAATAAGTAATGGGATTTCTCCAACTCAAGGTGGGACCGATCACATATCTCACAGGTTGCTAGCAAAAGGTTTTTCGGAAAAAAAAGTTCTATTTTTATTTTTTATTTTTAGTGCTCTAAATTTTGTAATGATTCTAGGATATGTATTTTTAGATAGCACCCTTTCAACAATGGTTTTATTAGTCTATCTTCTACAAATCATTTTTCTATTTAACTATTTTCGAAAATTAGATGTTTTAAGTTAAAAGGTTCTCTAATTCAATAATTCTGTCTGGTGTTCCAGCATCAACCCACCAACCACCAAACTCAACATTGGTACACTTTTTTTCATTTATATATATGTTTATAAGATCAGTTATCTCATATTCGCCTCTTGAAGACGGAGAAAGCTTCTTTATGTTGTCCATAGCAAGAGAATCAAATATGTATAGCCCTACTACAGCTAAGTTGCTTTTAGGTTGCTTTGGCTTTTCTTCAATGTGAGTAACATTTCCTAGATCATCTACTGATGCAACACCAAATTCATTTGGATTTGTGACTTTTGTTGTAAAGATAATGCACCCACCTTCATCACTAAATTTGTTCAAATCTAATTCCTTTATCAAATTTTCCTCAAAAAAGTTGTCCCCCAAAACGAAAATCACTGTATCTCCAGTACGAATATATTGTTCAGCTTTTGATAATGCATGAGAAATTCCTTTTGGATTATCCTGAATTGCAAATTTGATAATCAAATCAGGAAAAGCCTGGGATGTAACTTCTCTAATTAAAGAATCAAAATTTGGATTAGTAATAATAACAAATTCATCAACACCCCATTGGTTCAATTGATTAATTTGTTGATTTATCATAGGTATTGAATTGACCTCAAGAAGAACTTTTGTCTTATCATTGTCCCTGAAGCCTTGAAGTCTTGTACCTAAGCCCCCTGCAGCAATTACACACTTAATTCCCATTACTAATTTATTATATAGTTATACTTTAAATTTGGTTGATAATGAATAGTCAAAATAGATATTATTACTTGTTAGGAACTATTGTTGCTATAGGTATCTCTGCTTATTTATTTATCTTTCCCAACTTTGAAACAGCAGAGTTTGATGCTGAAGTGATAGAAAATATTTCTAAAGGTGTAACAACTACTGTTGTAAGCAATGAAAACAATGAGGAAATAAATGAAGAAATAGCTGTGAGTGAAGATATTGATATAGAAAACGAAAATCCCACTACAGTAAATAAGTTTTTAGTTAATTCAACCGCAGAAAAAGATATTGAAAATTTTACTGTTTATCTTTTAATAGGTTCTGATGAGAGAAGTGAGAATTCTTCTGAATCGAGGGGCTATGTTGACGGAGAGAGAGCCGATGTTATTATTTTGGGATTAGTTAATGATATTTCTGGTGAAAAGCATTTAATTTCGATTCCCAGAGATGTTCTTATCAGCAATCCGTGCACAAAGGAAGTTACAAGGATAAACGCAACGTACAATAAAAATAGTTGCGGTAATAAAGCTGAAAATCTAGCTGCTTCAATAAAAGTATTAACTGGAATAAATATTAATCATTTTGCAAGTTTCAATTTTGAAGGTTTTGAAAAAATTATTGATTCATTTAATGGTGTTGAAATTTGTGTTGATCAAACACAGCGTGAAGGATTTTCATTTGAACTTCAAAAGGGTTGTCAAACTGTTTCGGGTGCAACGGCGCTAAATTGGGTAGTTTCAAGAAATACTGAAGTACTTGTTGGTGAAAAAGTTATTGATAGCAGTGGTAACGATAAATCGGAATGGGTGAAGATGGAAGGTGTAAGCGACCTTTCAAGAAACGAAAGACAGCAATATATTATTTTGCAATTATTGAATGGAGTTAGAGACTTTAACAGTTTGAATGAATTAAATGTGTTTATAAATGCTCTCGAAGATGCTTTTATAATCGATGAAAACCTTACAATAAATAAAGCGGTTAATCTTCTATGGGGCTTCAGAGGAGAAGATATAAGTAGTATAAAACAACACCCTATACCAGTTGAAAACTATGTACTTTCTGATGGTAGACAGGTACTAATTATGACCGAAAACTTTTCAAAATTTGCTACTTCTATTGGTATATTGGAAAACTAATTTTTCAAGGTCTTTTTTAACAAAAAAATTGGTACTAACCAAAAATATATTGAAACGTCAGGTGCATAAATTAAATCATTAGTTAAATTTTGAGTTATTAGCATTGAAAATATTACTATCTCAAGATTATTTTCTTTGTTAATATTTTTTAATATTAAGTAAAGGATACTTATAGCAATTAACAAAACTGGCAAAAGGCCATATTCAACTGACATTGTTAAAAAGCCGTTATGAGATGTTGTGATTTCATCATACTGAGAAAGAGTAAATTCAGATATTGATGAATCAAATTTTCCATTGTTAAATATTAATTTTCCAGATCTTAAACTTTGCCCACCTAGAAAGTTAGAGTATCCGCTAACAATATCGTCAACCCAGAAAAAATACATTCTTCCGTCGATTATTGACCATTTCCATGACTGATTATTAATATTTCCA
>Ga0181604_10000136_pt1 | contig 64945 bp, 50 predicted proteins | sample 041ome_12_FD_148663 | JGI IMG/M metagenome (GOLD analysis project Ga0181604, IMG submission 148663) | Coastal salt marsh microbial communities from the Groves Creek Marsh, Skidaway Island, Georgia - 041410US metaG (spades assembly) | ecosystem: Environmental > Aquatic > Marine > Intertidal zone...
ATCTCTCCTCAAGCTCGGGGTAATTGTCATAGATTTGGCGGATATCGGCAATCAGCCCCATGCCGTCGGCCCCGATATCATCGAGACGGCCGACAAAAGGCGAGATGAAAGCAGCACCGGCTTTGGCTGCCAGCAGCGCCTGATTGGCCGAGAAGCACAATGTAACATTGACCATTTTGCCTTTATCGGCCAGCGCGCGCGTGGCTTTAAGCCCGTCCCATGTCAGCGGCACTTTGATGCAAACATTATCCGCAATGGCCAAAAGCTCGTCGGCTTCCTTCAGCATGGCGTCGGCTTCCAGCGCCGTCACTTCGGCTGAAACCGGCCCCGGCACCATGGCACAAATCTCGGCCACCAGCTCTTTGAAGTCGCGGCCCGATTTGGCCACCAGTGATGGATTGGTGGTCACCCCATCGACCATGCCGGTGGCTGCCAATTCGGCAATCGCATCGGTCTCTGCACTATCGACAAAAAACTTCATTTGGCTCTCCTTGAAAAACGCCCGCTCTTTGCGCCAGCTTGCACCAGCGCGTTGGCGCGCGCAAGCCGTCTTGAAATTACCCGACGCATGACCGACAGTGCGTCATGCCCAATGTGTCCGTGCTGATTCCTTTGGCCTTGCCGGGCCCTTATGACTATGCCGTGCCGCCCGATATGACGGTCGCGCCGGGGGCAATTGTGCGCGTGCCGTTGGGCCCGCGCGAGGTTTACGGCGTGGTATGGGGCGCGGCGGCGAGCGATGCAGAACCGCACAAAGTCAAGCCGCACAAAATCAAACCGATTATCGCGCTATGCGATGTGCCGCCCATGCCGGCGGAATTGCGTCGTTTTGTTGATTGGGTGGCCAATTATGTGATGGCACCCCCGGGCGCGGTGCTGCGCCAAGTGATGCGTGTGCCGGCCGCTTTTGCGCCGCCCAAACCGGTCATGGTCTATACGGCGGATGAGGATAACCGACCCGCTAAAATTACCGCGGCGCGCCAACGCGTTTATGACGCGCTTAATGAGCGCGGTACGATGGCGTCACCGGAACTGGCGCGCGTGGCGCAGGTTTCGGCCTCCGTGGTGAAGACGCTTGTCGCAGGCGGGCATTTGAAAGCCCATGCCTTGCCCGGCGACACGCCGTTCGAGACCCCCGACCCGGCGTATCAGAAATTGCCTTTATCCGAGCAGCAAGAAACAGTGGCGCGCGCGCTTCGCGATGCGGTCGATGCCGGGGCGTTCACCACGCATTTGCTGGATGGGGTGACCGGCGCGGGCAAAACCGAAGTTTATTTTGAAGCCATTGCAGTGGCGTTGGCGGCGGGTAAAAAAGCGCTGGTGCTGCTGCCTGAAATATCCCTGACGGCGCAATTTCTTGACCGCTTCGAGGCGCGTTTTGGCTGCGCGCCGGCGCTGTGGCATTCGGGCCTCAGTCCGGCTGAACGGCGGCGCACTTGGCGCGAGCTGGCCGAGAACCGTGTGCGTGTTCTGGTCGGCGCGCGCTCGGCGTTGTTTCTGCCATGGCGCGACCTCGGCGTCATTATTGTTGATGAGGAACATGATGGCGGTTTCAAGCAAGAGGATGGGGTGATTTACAATGCCCGCGATATGGCGGTGGTGCGCGCCCGGCTTGCCGATTGCCCCGTCATCTTGTCGACAGCGACGCCGTCGCTCGAAACTTTTGTCAATGCGCGCGATGGGCGCTATGCGCTGCATCGGCTGACGGCGCGCCATGGCGCGGCGCAATTACCCGAGATTGAGCTGGTCGATATGCGGGCCAGCCCGCCGCCGCGCGGCAGCTGGCTGGTGCCGCAAATGGTCGAGCGCGTCGGGGCGGCGATTGAAAAAGGCGAGCAGGCGCTGTTGTTTTTGAACCGGCGCGGTTATGCGCCGCTCACCCTGTGCCGCGCTTGCGGGCATCGCTATGCGTGCCCCGATTGCGATGCGTGGATGGTCGAACACCGCTTTCGCAAACAATTGCAGTGCCATCATTGCGGCCATATGGAGCCGGTGCCCGATGTCTGCCATGGCTGCGGCGAGGCCGATAAGCTGGCCGCTTGCGGCCCCGGTGTCGAGCGCATAACGGAAGAAATCACCGGCCATTTTCCCGATGCCCGCACCGTCATCCTATCGTCGGATATGGGTGGCGTGGACGCCATGCGCGAGGCCATTCAGCGCATCGGCGCGGGCGAGGCGGATATTATTGTCGGCACGCAAATTGTCGCCAAAGGCCATCACTTCCCACAACTGAGTTTCGTCGGCATCGTCGATGCCGATTTGGGCTTGGGCAATGGCGACTTGCGCGCTGCTGAGCGCACTTATCAATTGTTGAGCCAAGTGGCAGGGCGTTCGGGCCGCAGCGCCAATGTGCAGGGCTTTGCCATGTTGCAAAGCCATATGCCCGAACATCCGGTGCTGGCGGCTTTGGCGTCGGGCGACCGCGAGGGTTTTTTTGAGCGCGAGATTGCGGCGCGCGAATTGGCGCAAATGCCGCCTTTCGGACGGCTGGCGGCGTTGATTGTGTCGGCCACCGACCCGCAAGAAGGGTTGGGTTTTGTGCGCCAATTGGCGGCCAAAATCCCCGCTCATCCGGGGGTGCGCGTCTTGGGGCCGGCGCCGGCGCCGATTGCCCGCATCCGCAATCGCTATCGCTATCGGTTTTTGCTGAAGGCGACGCGTCAAGCGCCGGTGCAGGGTTTTATCGCCGACTGGCTGAAGGATGTTAAGTTGCGCGGTTCGGTGCGGCTTTCGGTCGATATTGACCCTTATAGTTTCCTCTGAAAAAGCCGTAACTGCGACCTTTTCTAGCGCCTGTAAATAACCCCAAAACATGTATTGCAAGCGCCTTTTGGACGTGATATTGCACATGCCAGAAATGGCGAAAAGACTTGTATTTCGCTTGTTTTTTGCTCTTGCGGTGTGTTTCAAAAAGCTGTTCTGCTGCTGACATGCCGCCCAACAATGGGATGAATCCTTGTCTGCTGATGAAAGTGTGATTGGAGGACTGGCCGGACGTTACGCCGTCGCCATGTTCGAGCTGGCCCAAGAGCTGCCGGCCGCCGACCAAAGCAAGCTGGCAGAGGACCTTGCGGCGTTGAAAATTCTTATCGATGGCAGCGAAGACCTCCAAAAATTGCTCAAAAGCCCGGTCATTAGCGCCGAGGAGCAAGCCGCTGCCATGGCTGCCGTGCTGGACAAAGCCGGTGTGCATCAGTTGGTGAAAAACTTTGCCGCTTTGGTGATTCAAAAACGCCGCGCTATGGCTTTTGCCGATATGGCCGCGCAATATGGCGCGCTGGTTGCCGGTTCGCGTGATGAAGTTATCGCCCGCGTCACCTCGGCGCGCGATTTGAGCGCCGGTCAAATTGACGCGCTGAAAGGCCAGCTTGAAAAAGCTGTCGGCAAAAACGTTATTGTTGAAAACGAAACCGATGCCGACCTATTGGGCGGTTTGGTGGTAAAATTGGGCAGTCGGATGATTGACGGCTCGCTCCGAACGAAATTGAATTCTCTGAAAACCGCGCTCAATGAAGGCTGATTATAGCCGCCGCGTGGCACAAAAAAGGTGAGGCCAAATCGCATGGATATTAAAGCATCTGAAATTTCTTCCATCCTTAAGGAACAGATCAAAGGCTTTGACGAGAAATCGGAAGTCTCCGAAATCGGTCAGGTTCTGTCAGTCGGCGATGGTATCGCCCGTATTTACGGCCTCGATAATGTGCAGGCCGGTGAAATGGTGGAGTTTCCGGGCGGCATTCGCGGCATGGCGCTGAACCTTGAAGAAGACAATGTCGGCGCTGTGGTGTTCGGTTCTGACCGCGATATTCGCGAAGGCGATACGGTAAAGCGGACCGGCGATATTGTGTCGGTGCCGGTCGGTAAAGGTCTGCTGGGCCGCGTGGTTGACGCGCTGGGCAATCCGTTGGACGGCAAAGGCCCTATCGAAGCCGAAGCCAATATGAAAGTGGATGTCAAAGCGCCGGGCATTATCCCGCGCAAATCGGTGCACGAGCCGATGCAGACCGGTCTCAAATCGGTTGACGCGCTTATCCCGATCGGTCGCGGCCAGCGCGAGCTGGTTATTGGCGACCGCCAAACCGGTAAAACCGCCATCGCCATTGATGCGATTTTAAACCAAAAAGCAATTAACGAAGGCGATGATGAGAGCGCCAAGCTGTATTGCGTTTATGTCGCTATCGGTCAAAAGCGTTCGACCGTGGCTCAAATCGTTAAGACGCTGGAAGAAAATGACGCGCTGAAATATTCCATCGTCGTCGCCGCGACGGCTTCAGAAGCCGCGCCGCTGCAATTCTTGGCACCGTTTACCGGCTGCACCATGGCGGAATATTTCCGCGATAATGGTATGCACGCGATGATTACCTATGATGATTTGTCGAAACAGGCCGTGGCCTATCGTCAAATGTCGCTGCTGCTGCGTCGCCCGCCGGGCCGCGAAGCTTATCCGGGTGATGTGTTCTTCTTGCACTCGCGCTTGTTGGAGCGCGCCGCCAAGCTGAACGATGATTTCGGTGCCGGTTCGATGACGGCGCTGCCGATTATTGAAACCCAAGCCAATGACGTGTCGGCCTATATTCCGACCAATGTGATTTCCATCACCGATGGGCAAATCTTCCTTGAGACCGATTTGTTCTATCAGGGCATTCGCCCGGCGGTGAATGTCGGTCTGTCGGTGTCGCGTGTGGGCTCGTCGGCGCAAATCAAGGCCATGAAACAAGTGGCCGGTAAGATTAAGGGTGAGCTGGCGCAATATCGCGAAATGGCGGCCTTCGCCCAGTTCGGCTCCGACCTCGACGCCTCGACCCAGCAATTGCTGCGCCGCGGTGAGCGTTTGACCGAGCTGTTGAAGCAACCGCAATTCTCGCCGCTTAAAGTGGAAGAGCAGGTGGTGGTGATTTACGCCGGTGTGAACGGCTATCTCGATGATCTGGAAGTCAGCCAAGTCGGTGCTTTCGAGCAAGGCTTGCTGGAAAACGTTCATGCCAATCATTCCGAAATTCTCGACGCCGTGCGCGCCGAAAAAGAATTGTCGGAGACCACTGAAGCGGCTTTGAAGAAAACCGTCGATGAGTTTAAGGCGAGCTTCGCGTAAGGCGCATAGACAGTAGAACGAGGACGGCCATATGGCATCTTTGAAAGAGCTTCGCAATCGCATCGCCAGCGTGCAGGCAACGCAGAAGATTACCCGCGCCATGCAAATGGTGGCGGCTTCTAAATTACGCCGCGCGCAAGAAGCGGCGGAAGCGGCGCGGCCCTATGCCGACCGCATGGGTGCGGTGCTGGGCAATTTGGCGGCCGGCATTAATGATGTCGAAAGCGCGCCGAAATTGCTCGCCGGTACCGGCAGCGATAAGCGCCATTTGCTGATTGTCGCCACCGCCGAGCGCGGTCTGTGCGGCGGGTTTAATTCTTCGATTGCCCGTCTGGCGCGCGAGGATGCGACACGCCTCCTGGCGGCCGGTAAAAAAGTGCAAATCTTGTGCGTTGGCCGCAAAGGCTATGACGTGCTGAAGCGTTATTTTGGTGACGAATTGCTGGAGCCGGTGACTTATCAGGGTCTGAAAGCCATCGGCTTTGACCAAGCCCAAGAAGTTGCCGAGCGCGTGCTGGGTGATTTTGATGCCGATGCGTTTGACGTGTGCACGCTGTATTACTCAAAATTTGAAAATGTCATCAGCCAGGTACCGACCGGTTTGCAAATCATTCCGGCCAGCTTTGACGATACCGAGACGCCCGATTTGGGGGGCGCGGCTTATGATTATGAGCCGGAAGAAAACGATATTTTGGATGCGCTATTGCCGCGCAATATCGCCGTGCAAATTCTGCGCGCTTTATTGGAAAACGCGGCCAGCGAGCAGGGCGCGCGGATGTCGGCGATGGATAATGCGACGCGCAATGCGGGCGAGATGATCGATGATTTGAGCATCACTTATAACCGCTCGCGTCAGGCGCAAATCACCAAAGAATTGATCGAAATTATCTCCGGCGCTGAAGCGCTTTAGAGACTGATAGAAGGACGAGGACAAGATTATGGCAAAGCAGAAAACAAAAGGAATAGGCAAGATTGCCCAAGTCATTGGGGCGGTTGTTGACGTGCAGTTTGACGGCGAATTGCCGGAAATCCTGAACGCGCTGGAAACCCAAAACGGCGATATCCGTCTGGTGTTGGAAGTGGCGCAGCATTTGGGCGAGCGCACTGTCCGCACCATTGCCATGGACTCGACCGAAGGTCTGGTGCGCGGCCAGGAAGTGAGCGATACCGGCGCGCCGATTTCGGTGCCGGTCGGCGAAGCAACGCTGGGCCGTATCATTAATGTGATTGGCGAGCCGGTGGATGAAGCCGGTCCGGTCGAAACCGAAGAGCGACGCGCCATCCACCAAGAAGCACCGGAATTTGTCGAGCAATCGACCGAAGCCGAGCTGCTGGTCACCGGCATTAAAGTTGTTGACCTGCTGGCACCATACGCCAAGGGCGGCAAAATCGGCCTGTTTGGCGGTGCCGGTGTGGGCAAAACGGTTCTGATTATGGAGCTTATCAACAATGTCGCGAAAGCCCATGGTGGCTATTCGGTGTTTGCCGGTGTCGGCGAGCGCACCCGCGAAGGCAATGACCTGTATTGGGAAATGATTGAATCGGGTGTGAATGTCGAAAAAGGCGGCGCCGGCTCCAAATGTGCGCTGGTTTACGGCCAAATGAACGAGCCGCCCGGCGCGCGTGCGCGTGTTGCCCTGACCGGTCTGACAGTGGCGGAAAACTTCCGCGACGAAGGCCAGGACGTGCTGTTCTTTGTCGATAATATTTTCCGCTTCACCCAAGCCGGTTCTGAAGTGTCGGCGCTGTTGGGTCGTATCCCGTCAGCGGTGGGCTACCAGCCGACTTTGGCGACCGATATGGGCGCGCTGCAAGAGCGAATCACCACAACAACCAAAGGCTCGATTACCTCGGTGCAGGCGATTTATGTGCCGGCCGATGACTTGACCGATCCGGCGCCGGCCGCATCCTTTGCGCACCTTGATGCGACCACTGTGTTGTCACGGGCGATTTCTGAAAAAGGTATTTATCCGGCGGTGGACCCGCTCGATTCGACCAGCCGTATTCTTGAGCCGCGCGTTGTCGGCGACGAACATTACGCGGTAGCGCGTCAGGTTCAAGAAATTCTGCAGAAATATAAATCGCTGCAGGACATTATCGCCATTCTCGGCATGGATGAATTGTCAGAGGAAGACAAGCTGGTGGTGAGCCGCGCGCGGAAAATCGAGCGCTTCTTGTCGCAGCCTTTCCATGTGGCTGAAATCTTCACCGGTTCGCCGGGTGTGCTGGTCGATTTGGCCGACACCATTAAAGGCTTTAAAGGCCTGTGCGCCGGCGATTATGACCACCTGCCGGAAGCGGCTTTCTATATGGTCGGCACCATTGAAGACGCTATCGCCAAAGCCGAATCGATGGCCGCGGAAGCCGCGTAAGGAAGTGATGCATGGCCGATAAGCTGAAATTCGATTTGGTCAGTCCGGAGCGACTGGTGCTGTCTGCCGAGGTCGATGCCGTGCAAGTGCCCGGTGCGGAAGGTGACTTTGGCGTGCTGCCCAATCACAGCCCGGTCATGGCGATGCTGCGCCCGGGAACGCTGACGGTCGAGAATGACGGCAAGAGCCAGAGCTTTGAGCTGGATGGCGGTTTTGTCGATGTGACGCCCGAAGGGGTGACGGTGCTGGCCGAGACCATTAGCGGCGACTGAGGCCGCGCATAAATTATTTAGAAAACGCGCCCGCTCGGGCGCGTTTTTTTGCTAATCCATATATTCGAAACTATCGCCGATTTTATTCAGCAAGTGCTGTAGCGCGGTCACCGGTGCGCTGCCATCCGCTGTGCAGCCCGGCAAGGCGGCGAGCTCGGCATCGGGGTCGGGGTCGAAAAAATACGCCATGGAATGACGCACGCGATCGGTGCGGTTGACGACGCGGTGCACGGTGGAGGCGTATCGCCCGCCGCTCCAGCGCGCCATCATATCGCCAATATTCACCACCACCGCGTCGCGCATCATCGGCACCCGTTGCCAGCCGCCATCCTGCGTCGAGATTTCGAGGCCCGCCTCGTCGTGCTGAAACAACAGCGTCAGACATCCAAAATCAGTATGCGCGCCGGCCGAGAGGGCGGCTTCGTCAAGCGGGTCGCGCATCGGCGGATAGCGCAAAGGTGCCAATGTGGCCATCGGCTCGTCGAGCCAGTGGTCGAAATAGCTATGCGGCAAATCGAGCGACAGGGCAAAAGCCTGCATGAGCTGGCGCGACAGCACCTCTGAGGCATCGTAAAGCGCCTGCAGACGCGCGCGAAAACCGATAAGCGCGCCGCTTTCTGTCGGCCATTGATTGGGCCCGTGCAGCGGTAATCCGGCTTGCACACGGGCGTGGTCAGGACCCAAATCGCGGCCGATTTTGAGCCCTTCTTTGGCGTCGCCCTGGGGTTGTTTGGCTTTATCCAGCACCTCTTGACCATGCCCGAACCAGCCGCGATGGCAGGCCGAGCGGTCAATGGCAATGGCGCTTTTTTCGGCTTCCGACAGGTCGAAAAACGCTTTCGCCATGGCAAACCCGGCCTCGATAGTGGCGGTTTCAAGGCGGTGATTTTTGAGCGCAAAAAACCCGTCGCGGCGGCAAGCAGCGCCTATCTGATCGGCGATGGCGCGGCGCGCTTCATCTGTGCCGTCCGCAAAAGCGGCGAAATCGATAATCGGCAATGGCTCAAGGCTGGCCATCAGACGCTCGGCGCGGCCAAATGCGCAAGGCGCGTTGCCAGTTCGGTATAAATCGGTTTTTTAAAAGCAATCACACGCGCCACGCATTGCTCCCAACGACACCATTGCCAATCGTCAAACTCGATTTGGCTGTGCGCCGCGAGGTCAATCTCGTCGTCGCTGCCGGTAAAACGCATGGCGAACCATTTTTGTTTCTGGCCGCGAAAGCGCCCTTTGAGCGCTTTGCCGATAAGCGCTTCGGGCAGGTCGTAACGCAACCAATCGGGCAGTTCGTAAATCAGCTCGGCCGAGCTGATGCCGGTCTCTTCCGTCAATTCGCGAAACGCCGCATCAATCGGTGCCTCGCCATCATCGATACCGCCTTGCGGCAATTGCCAGAGCGGTGCATCGGGCGGCAGATTATCGGGCCGTCTTTTGCCGCAAAAAATTTTGCCCTCGGCATTGAATAGGGCAATACCGGCGCAAGGTCGCCAGCCAAGCTGGTGCGCTTGGTGGCCCGGCGGATAATCGGGGGGGTTATAATTCATGCCAGCCCTCGTAATTTTACGAATTGGGCACCGCGTCGCGGCGCGCTGATTTTTGCAAACCCATGAGCAATTCAATGGCGTCCTGCAACTGCTTATCGTCCTCGGGCTTGGGCGGGATGAAAGCAATAGGGGTGCGCCGCTCGCGCTCTTCTTCGGCTTCCGGCGCGTCACCATTTGACGAGCCGTCAATATCCTTGCCGTCCAACGCGCCGCGCAGGTCAGCCTCGCGGCGGCCGGTGCGGCCTTTCAACTCATCGGGTATTTGTTGCTCGGCGATGATATCCGGGGTGATGCCCTTGGCCTGTATCGAGCGCCCCGACGGCGTGAAATAGCGCGCCGTGGTCATGCGCAGCGCCCCGTCATTGCCCAGCGGCATAATCGATTGCACCGAGCCTTTACCGAAACTTTGCGTGCCCAGAATAACCGCGCGGTGATGGTCTTGCAGCGCTCCGGCGACAATCTCTGAGGCCGAAGCCGAGCCGCCATTGATCAACACGACAATCGGCAGCCCGCGGGCCATGTCGCCGCGCCGCGCCGCAAAGCGCGAGCTGTCGTCATCATTGCGCCCGCGCGTCGAGACAATCTCGCCGCGGTCGAGCATGGTGTCGGAGACCGAAATCGCCTCGCGCAAAAGACCGCCCGGATTATTGCGCAGGTCGATAATATAACCGGCCAGATTGTTCTTGCCGATTTCTGCGGGCAGGGCGTTAAAAGCTTTTTTCAAATTGCGCGTGGTCTGTGAATTGAATGTGGTGAGGCGGATATAGGCGATGTTTTTGTCCGGCCCCTCGACCCGCGAGCGCACGGCGCGGATTTTAATTGTATCGCGCACAATGGTCACTTCCAGCGGCTCTTTTTCGCCTTCGCGCAACACGGTCAGCGTAATCGGTTTGCCTTTTTCGCCGCGCATCAGCTCCACCGCTTCCGATAGGGTGAGGCCCAGCACCGGCTTGCCGTCAAGTTCGGAAATCAGGTCATTGGGCAACATGCCGGCGCGACTGGCCGGCGTGTCGTCGATCGGGGCGATGACTTTGACCAGCCCGTTCTCCATCGTCACTTCAATACCCAAGCCGCCAAACTCGCCTTTGGTCTCGACCTGCATATCCTCGAAAATTTTCGGCGGCAAATAGGCCGAATGCGGGTCGAGCGAGGCCATCATGCCGGACAGCGCGGCTTCGATAAGTTCTTTATCCGACGGCGCATCGACGTAATTGCGGCGCACTTGTTCCAACACATCGCCAAACAGGCTGAGCTGGTTGTACAGCTCTTGTTCGTCCAAGCGATTTTCAGCCGCGGCCGGTGATATGAGAGGCGATGAGAGAGGCGACAACACCAGCGCCAGCGGCGCGGCGAGGGCCAGCGCCAGAGTTTTACGGCGCATCTCATTCCACAATTTGCTTGCCATAATCTTAATCCTTTCAACCGCCTTTTCCGGTCGGTTTTACCTTTTCTATGGCGCGGTTAGCCGGTTTTTGGCCGGTCTTGCAGCCATGGCGACGGGTCGATGGGCCGACCGTCATGTCTTAATTCCATATATAGCCGAGTACGGCCCGAAGTCGAAGACTCCAATTGATGATTTTCATGCCCGTCATGGTCTGGCTGCGCGCCTGCCATGACGCCGATCGGTTCACCGGCGAGAATTTCTTGGCCGACATAAACCCCGCTGCCGGCCAGTCCGGCGAGGATCATCTGAAAACCGTCAGCGAGGCTGATAATAACAATCTCGCCATATTGGCGAAACGGCCCGCTATACATGACCAGACCGTCATAGGGCGCGTTTATCTGCGCACCGGGTCGCGCCGTGATGGACAGACCCTGCTGCGCCACGCCGTTTTCATTGCGCTCGCCATAGCGCGTCACCACTCGCCCGCGCACCGGCAGGGGCAATAGGCCGCGCGCCGCGGCAAAATCGCTGCCGCCAAAAGCTTGCGGGTCGCGGCGCTTTTCCAGCCGCCGTGACAGGTCGCGCAGGTCGCGCGCTTCCGCCACCAATTTGGCAATAGCAGCGGCCTCGCGCTTAGCGGCGGCGCGGGTTTTCTTTTCGGCTTCGGCTTTGCGCGCTAGCGCGATATCGAGATCGGCGCGGGCTTTGGCGGCGTCTTGTTCGGCGACAATCAAAGCCTCCGATTGCCGGTCCATGCGGGCGCGCAAGGCGGCCAATTCGGTCAAGCGGTCGCGCAGCGCATCGGCGCGTCCTTGCATGCCCGGCACCACAGCCGCCATCACCACCGCGCCTTGCACCGCCGACAGCGCGTCATCGGCGTGCACGGCGAAAGCCGGGGCCGGTTGTTTTTGCATGGCTTGCAGTCCGGCCAAGAGACGCGCCAAGGCGGCGCGGTCATTTTGCAGCGCTTCGTCGAGCTGGTTTTCGCTGACGGCCAATTCGGCGAGGCGGTTTTCCAACTGGTCGCGTTCGGCGTCGATATTTTGCAGGTCGCGGGCCAGCGCGATGGTGCGCCGCTGCAGGGCCTTTATTTGGGCCTTCAACTGCTCGGCCGCAGCCTGCAACTCGGCCTGTCGGTTTTTGCGGTCTTCAATCTCTTCGTTAAGCGCGTCGAGCTTTTGCTGCTGCGCCAAAGCCGGGGCACAAAATAAAAAGACCAAAACAATGAGCGCGCGGTGCATATGATTTCCTTTAAGCGCGATGATAAGGGTGCGCGGTCAAAATGGAAATGGCGCGCCATAATTGTTCAGCCAGCATGACGCGCGCCAGCATATGCGGCCACGTCATTTTACCCAAAGACAGAGTGATGTCGCCGCGCGCTTTCACAGTGGCGTCAAAGCCGTCGGCCGGGCCGATGACAAATAGCGCGTCGCCGCGGCCGGTGTCGCGCCATTGCGCCAACCGATCGGCGAGCTCTTGGCTCGACCAATTTTCGCCGCCCTCATCGAGCAAAACAATCAAACCTTTATGCGCGTCCAGCGCTGCATGCAGCTTGGCGGTGGCATCGCCATGGTCTTTGATTTGTGTGAGATGCAGGCCGTCAAAACCTATGCTGCGGCCGCTTTGCGTCACCCGCTTGGCGTAATCTTCGTAAAGCGGGGCTTCATCGCTACCGCGCATCTGGCCGACGGCCAAAAGGGCGAGTCGCATGGAGGTTTACGCGCTCAGACCGGCCGGACGCTTATCGGCATCCGGATTATAGGCCTGCGCTTCGGCCTCGGTGGCCCACATTTTTTCCAGCCCGTAAAATTCGCGCACTTCCTCACGGAAGATATGCACCACCACATCGCCGGCATCGACCAGCACCCAATCGCCGGTGGCGCGGCCCTCGGTGCGGACGTCTTTTTGTCCGCTCTCTTTCAGCTTGCGCGTAAGATGGTCGGCCAGAGCGCTGACATGGCGCTGCGAGCGGCCGGTGGCGACGACCATATGGTCGGCCAAAGCCGATTTGCCGCGGAGATTTATGGTGACAATGTCCTGCGCCAAATCATCGTCGAGACTGGTCAGGACCATTTGGTGAAGCGCGCCGTCATCGAGAGCGGGGCGGTTATTCTTTGCCTTCTGCGGACTTTTTGTGTCGGCAGTTTGTGGCTGTTTGTCAGTCAGAGCGTTTCCTCACTTTAGCCCCTTCAGCGGGGCTTGACTTAACCATTGTGGCCTCATTGCGTTATGGCAAAGCGGCCACGGGTTAAGATTAGCAATAATTTGCCACGCAGTTCAATTTTCTTTTTTGACGTTTTTGCGTAAATCCGATGAAGCAAGAGAGGAACGCGCGCCCTCCAGCATCACCCAAGCGGGGGGGGTATAAAGCGGCAATTGCGCTGCCGCTTGGGTTGGCAGGCGCGCCCAATCAATACTGCGCGCGGCCGGTGACAGCCCCGCTTTATGCGTCGCGCCGGGGCGCGGATAAACCGCAAAAGGCAGCTCGTGCAACAGTTTTTGCCAATCCTTCCAGCGATGCAATGCAGTGAGATTATCGGCACCGATGAGCCAGACGAAATCAACATGCGGGTGGGCCGCTTTGGACGCCCGCACCGTATCAATGGCGTAATGCGTGCCGAGGCGCGCCTCCTCAGCGCTGACGATAAAACGCCGGTCATCGGCCAGCGCGCGCACCGCGGCGAGGCGCTTTTCAAGCGCATCGGGCTTGTGGGTTTTGAGCGGGTTTTGCGGGCTTACCAACCACCAGACATAATCGACTTGCAGCGCCCGCAGCGCCGCTTTGGCGACCAGGCGATGACCGTCATGCGGCGGGTCGAAACTGCCGCCAAACAGTGCCACTTTGGCACCCGGGAAAAATTGCGGCGCGGCGGATTTGGCCATCGGCTTATTTGGGCCGCGTTTGGACATTTATTTGGGCCGCGTTTGGCCAGCGCCGCGCACGGCATATTTGAAGCTGGTCAATTGCTCCAGCCCGACCGGCCCGCGCGCGTGAAAGCGACCCGTCGCAATGCCGATCTCGGCCCCCATGCCGAACTCACCGCCATCAGCAAATTGCGTCGAGGCATTGTGCATGACAATGGCGCTGTCGACGCGATTTAGAAAATCCTCAGCGGCTTTGGTGTCCGCCGTCACAATCGCCTCGGTATGGCCGGAGCCGTATCGCGCGATATGCTCCACCGCTTCATCCAATCCGCTGACGGTTTTCACCGCAATCACCGCGTCCAGATATTCCTCATACCAATCTTGTTCTTGGGCGGCGCTGACGCGGGCATCGGCTTTTTGCGCCGCCGCGTCGCCGCGCACAGCGCAATCGGCGTCGAGCAGGGCGCTTACCAGAGCTGGCAAATGGGTATCGGCGCATGCCGCATCAACCAGCAGCGTCTCGGCAGCGCCGCAAATGCCGGTGCGGCGCATTTTGGCATTGAGCAATACTTCGCGCGCCATATCGAGATCGGCGTCGGCGTGGACATAGACATGGCAGACGCCATCCAAATGCGCAAACACCGGCACCCGCGCTTCTTCTTGCACGCGTCCCACCAGACTTTTGCCGCCGCGCGGCACAATCACGTCAATATTGCCGTCCAGACCGGCCAGCATCATGCCGACAGCGGCGCGGTCGGGGGTATCGACAATCTGAACGCAATTCGGGTCGAGACCGGCAGTGGTCAGCGCGCGGGCAAAACACCCATGAATAAGCCGCGCCGAGTTTTGAATTTCTGACGAGCCGCGCAGAATAACTGCATTGCCCGATTTCAGACACAGCGCCGCCGCATCCGCCGTCACATTGGGGCGGCTTTCATAAATCACCCCAATGACGCCCAAAGGCACGCGCACGCGGGTGATGTCGAGGCCGTTTTCAACCTGCCAATTGGCCATTGATTGCCCGACCGGATCGTCGAGCTTGATAATCGCTTCCAGCGCTTGCGCAATGCCTTCGAGGCGCGCTTCATCGAGCATGATACGGTCGAGGCGTGCTTTGCCGACATTTTGCGCTTCGGCCAATTTCATATCCTCGGCATTGGCGGCCAGAATGTTGGTCGCATCGGCGCGCAGCTCATTGGCGGCTTCTTGCAGTGCCGCATCTTTTTCAGCCGTCGAAGCGGTAGCTAGTCGGCGCGCGGCGCGGCGTCCTTTGACGCCCAAATCGCCCATCATGGTGGCGAGATTGTCATCCAGCTTTTGTGCTTCGCTCATTGTCGCAATCCCTTTTAATCGGTCCTTTTTTGCCTCATATGCAACACCAAATCATCGCGGTGCACCATTTCATCGCGCCCGCGATAGCCCAGCTCTTGGCGCATGGCGTCGCTGGTCAAACCAATCATACGCTGTGCTTCCGCGCTTGCATAGGCTGACAGGCCGCGGCCTATCTCGGTCCCGTCAGGGTCGAGCAGCGCCACGCAATCGCCGCGCTCAAATGTGCCGTCAAGTGCCGTCATCCCGACCGGGAGCAGCGATTTACCGTCATCCAGCGCGGCCACGGCACCGGCATCCAAATGCAGCGCACCGCTTGGTTGTAAGCCGCCGGCAATCCAAGCCGCGCGCGCGCGATGCGGGTTTTCATGCGCCTCAAACAGGGTCGAACGCGCGCCATTGGCGAGCGCTGATATCGGCGCTTTATCGCGGCCACTGGCCAGCACCATATGGCAACCGGCGCCTTGGGCGATTGCCGCCGCCTGCAATTTGGTCACCATGCCGCCCGAGCCGTGCGAGGAGCCGGTGCCGCCGGCCATGGCTTCCACGGTTTTGTCGATTTGCGGCACAGTGTCGATGAAATTGGGTTGCGCTTCGCCGGCCGCGCCGTTTTGTGTCGGGTCGGCATCGTAAAGCCCGTCAATATCAGATAGCAGCAATAAGCAATCGGCCGACACCATGGCGGCAACGCGCGCTGCCAGCCGGTCATTATCGCCGTAGCGCAATTCTTGCGTCGCCACTGTGTCGTTCTCATTGATCACCGGCACGGCCCCATGCGCCAGCAATGTGGTGAGGGTTTGCCGCGCATTTAAATAACGTCGGCGCTGTTCGGTATCCTCAGCCGTCAGCAAAATCTGCGCCGCCGCCAAACCTTGTTGCGCCAATGCGGCGCGCCAGGCTTGCGCCAGTTCGATCTGCCCCGCCGCCGCGGCCGCCTGACTTTGTTCCAGTGTCAGCTTTGCGCGGTCGAGGCCCAGCGTGGCACAGCCCAACGACACCGCGCCCGATGTCACGATAATCAGCTTCTTGCCGCGGTTTTTGAGCTTGGCCAAATCACCGGCCATGGCCGTCAGCCAGTCATGGTTAAGCGCCTCGTCTTGCAAAAGCAGCGATGAACCGATTTTGACGACCAGCGTGTCAGCCTGTTCTATCTCGCGGCGCATCTCACTCACCCTGCAATGGATGCCAAGCATCCCCGGTTTGCGCGACCGCCTCTTCGGGCCGCGTCGTGTCATCAATTTGCGCGGCCAGCGCATCGAAGAGTTTTCGCAAACCGTCGCCGCTAACGGCCGAAATCGGCAGCACTTGAGCGCCGGTCTCAAGCGCCACTGTGTCGCTTACTTCTTGTAATTGGTCTTGCGTCAGCGCATCGGTTTTGGTCAGCGCCACCAGCTCGGTTTTGGCCGCCAGCCCGTCATCATAGGCGGCCAGCTCTTGGCGGATGACACGATACGCGGCAACGGCGTTTTCTTGCGTCGCGTCGATGAGGTGCAGCAGCGCGGCACAACGCTCGACATGGCCCAAAAAGCGATGGCCAAGGCCGGCGCCTTCCGCCGCTCCTTCGATTAGGCCCGGAATATCAGCCATGACAAATTCGCGTCCGGCTTTCCGGTCGGGCGGGCCGACAACCCCAAGATTGGGGTGCAATGTGGTGAAAGGATAATCGGCAATCTTCGGCTTGGCGCGGCTCATCGCGGCCAAAAGGGTCGATTTACCGGCATTGGGCAGGCCGATAAGGCCGATATCGGCGATCAGTTTGAGGCGCAGCCAGATCCAAGCGTCGCGGCCTTCTTGACCCGGATTGGCGTGGCGCGGTGCTTGATTGACCGGGCCTTTAAAGCGCGCATTGCCAAACCCGCCATTGCCGCCTTTGGCCAAGGTCACGCGCTGGCCGATGGCGGTCAAATCGGCCAATAATGTTTCATTATCCTCGGCGAAAATTTGGGTGCCGACGGGCACCGCCAATATTTTATCGCTGCCATCGCGGCCCGAGCGGTTGCGGCCCATGCCGTGCACGCCGATGCCGGCTTTGAAATGCTGGCGGTAGCGATAATCGATCAGCGTGTTCAATCCATCGACGCATTCGGCAATGACATCGCCGCCGCGTCCGCCATCGCCGCCGTCGGGGCCGCCAAATTCGACATATTTCTCGCGCCGAAACGAGACACAGCCCGCCCCGCCATCGCCGGAGCGAATATATACTTTCGCCTGGTCGAGAAATTTCATCGCTGGTTTCCTTCCGGCCGTTACGGCCTCTCCATCAAATTAGCGGCATTTTCAAAAAAAGAAAAAGCCTTAAGGTTTTGGGGCGCGCAAAATAAAAGGAGACGACTTTGCGGTCATCTCCTTTACCTTTGTGACCGCCCTACGGGCCATCACCAAAACTGTGCGCCCGTTATTCTGCTGCTTCGGCCAATGGGGCAACCGAGACCAATGTGCGTCCGCCGCGGCTTTGCGAGAATTGCACATTGCCTTCAATGACAGCGAAAATCGTGTGGTCTTTGCCGATGCCGACATTCTCGCCCGGGTGCCATTTGGTACCGCGCTGGCGAATGATGATATTGCCCGGGATAACGTGCTCGCCGCCGAATTTCTTGACGCCAAGACGACGCCCTGCGCTATCGCGACCGTTGCGGGATGAACCGCCTGCCTTTTTATGAGCCATTTATCCTACTCCTCTGCAGCGTCTTCTGCTTCAGCTTTCGGCGCGGCTTTTTTAGCGGCGGCCTTGGCTGAGATAGCGGTAATCTTGAGCACGGTTTCGTGCTGGCGATGACCTTTATTGCGATGGTAGTTCTTGCGACGCTTGAACTTGATGACGCTGATTTTATCGGCGCGGGCTTGTTCCAGCACTTCGGCTGTGACGCTGGCGCCTTTGACGACGGGCGCACCGATTTTAGGCTCTTTGCCGGTCTCGCCCAGCATCAGAACCTCGTCAAACTTCACCTTGTCGCCGGCTTTGCCGTCGAGCTTTTCAATGGCGATGATATCGTCTTTTGCAACACGATATTGCTTGCCGCCGGTGCGAATTACTGCGTACATCGGTTTATCCACCTTCGTATCAAATTGAGCGGCGAATATACGCGGCCAGAGGTCTAAGTCAAGAGGCAAAAGCAGGCCTCAGAGGGGGCTTAGAGGGGGGTAAAATTATAAATACAATAATTATTGTAGATAATAATAAATACCATTGATTTTATGTTATTTATGCGATAGAGCGGGGGCGTAACTAACCCGAAGAGCGCTGTTCACAATGCCCAAAACCCAACCCAAAGCCAAGCCAGAAGCTAAAAGAAGCCTCACCCATTTGCAACAATTGGAGGCTGAAAGCATTGAAATCATGCGCGAAGTGGTGGCGCAGGCCGAAAATCCGGTAATGCTCTATTCGGTCGGCAAAGACAGCGCGGCGATGCTGCATGTGGCCAAAAAGGCGTTTTTTCCATCGCCGCCGCCCTTTCCTTTGCTGCATGTCGATACCACTTGGAAATTTCAGGAAATGTACAAATTGCGCGAAAAAGCTGCCAAACAGGCGGGTATGGAGCTGATTGTGCATCAAAATCCCGAGGCCGCCGCCAAAGGTATTAACCCGTTCGACCACGGCCCCTTGCATACCGATATGTGGAAGACAGAAGGGCTGAAACAGGCGCTCGACAAATACGGTTTTGACGCTGCGTTTGGCGGCGCGCGGCGCGATGAAGAAAAATCGCGCGCCAAGGAGCGGGTGTTTTCTTTCCGCAGCGAAAGCCATCAATGGGACCCGAAGAACCAGCGCCCCGAATTATGGTCGCTCTATAATGCGAAAAAAGCGCCGGGTCAGAGCATGCGCGTGTTTCCCATGTCGAATTGGACCGAGCTTGATATTTGGCAATATATCCGCCTTGAAGGCATTGAGATTGTGCCGCTTTATTTCGCCGCAATGCGCCCGACCGTCGAGCGCGACGGTTTGTTGCTGATGGTCGATGATGAACGCTTTCCGTTAAAAGACGGTGAGCAGCCGGTGATGCGCTCGGTGCGCTTTCGCACATTGGGGTGCTATCCGTTGACCGGCGCGGTGGAAAGCGAGGCGGCGACACTCAATGAAGTGATACAGGAAATGCTGTTGACCACCACCAGCGAAAGGCAGGGCCGCGCCATCGACCATGATGCCAGCGCCTCTATGGAAAAGAAAAAACAGCAGGGTTATTTCTAAATGGCCGACGCCCATCCAAATTATCAAGCCGACAGCCTCATTGGCGAGGATATCGAAGCCTATTTGCAGGCGCATGAAGACAAGACCATGCTGCGCTTTATTACTTGCGGCAGTGTCGATGACGGCAAATCGACGCTTATCGGGCGATTGCTTTATGACAGCAAAATGATTTTTGACGACCAGCTCAGCGCGCTGCAAGCGGCGTCCAAAAAATCCGGTACACAAGGCGAGGCCATAGATTTCGCCCTGTTGGTGGATGGCTTGGCCGCCGAGCGCGAGCAGGGCATTACCATCGATGTCGCCTATCGGTTTTTCGCTACTGAAAAACGCAAATTCATCGTCGCCGACACGCCGGGCCACGAGCAATATACCCGCAATATGGTGACCGGTGCGTCCGCCGCCGACCTCGCCGTGCTGCTTATCGATGCACGCCAAGGGGTGCTGACACAAACCCGCCGTCACGCCTATCTGGTGCATCTTTTGGGCATTAAACATATTGTGCTGGCGGTCAATAAAATGGATTTGGTCGATTTTTCCGCCGCGCGCTTTGACGAGATTGTTGCGGATTTCAACGCTTTTGCCGCCTCGCTGGATATGCCGGCACCGGTCGCCATCCCGATATCGGGTCTTCTGGGCGACAACATCACCGCCGCCAGCACCAACACGCCATGGTATGACGGCCCCACTTTGCTGGCGCATCTTGAGGGCGTGGAATTGGCCGATGATGCGGCGCAGCACGCCGATTTCACCATGCCGGTGCAATGGGTCAATCGCCCCAATCTGGACTTTCGAGGGTTTTCCGGACGCATTAGCGGCGGCACGGTGAAACCGGGTGACCCGGTTCGCATTGTCCCGTCGGGCAAAACCAGCGCCATTGAGGCCATTGTCACCATGGCACCGGACGGCACGCGGCAAGATTTGCAAGCAGCCGTGGCCGGTCAATCGGTGACGTTGACATTGCAAGACGAAATTGATTGCTCGCGCGGCGATGTGATTGCCGCGGCGCAAAACCCGCCGCTTGCCGCCGACCGCTTTGAGGCCAGCCTGGTCTGGATGGATGAAGAGGAAATGCTGCCGGGCCGCGCTTATGAAATGCGCATCGGCACGCAAGCCGTTTCGGCCGGCATCCAGCCGCCCAAATACGCCGTCAATGTCAATAATATGGAGCATTTGGCAGCCAAAACATTGGGCCTCAATGAAATAGGCGTGGTCGAGCTGGCGACCGACCGGCAGATTGTCTTTGCGCCGTTTGCCGACAATCCGAAGCTCGGCAGTTTCGTGCTTATCGACAAGCTGACCAATGCGACCGTGGCGGCGGGGATGCTCAATTTCAGCCTGCGCCGCGCGCATAATATTCACTGGCAGGCGATCGAAGTGGACCGCGCCGCCCACGCCGCATTGAAAGGCCAGCGCCCGCGCATTATCTGGTTCACCGGTCTTTCCGGTTCGGGCAAATCGACCATTGCCAATGCGCTGGAGAAAAAGCTGCACGCCGAGGGGCGTCACACATTCTTGCTCGATGGCGACAATGTGCGTCACGGTTTGAACAAGGATTTGGGTTTTACCGATGCCGACCGCATTGAAAATATCCGCCGTATTGGCGAGGTGGCGCGCTTGATGACCGATGCCGGTCTGATTGTGCTGACCGCTTTCATTTCGCCGTTCCGCGCCGAGCGCGATATGGTGCGCGCGCTGGTACCCGAAGGCGCGTTTGTCGAAGTGCATGTTGATACGCCGCTGGATGTTGCCGAGAACCGAGACGTAAAAGGGCTGTATAAAAAAGCCCGTGCCGGTGAGTTGAAAAACTTCACCGGTATCGATAGCCCGTATGAGCCGCCCGAAGCACCGGAGATTGTCGTCAATACGACCGAGCTCAGCGCCGACCAAGCGGCTGATGCGATACTCGATTATCTCGATAAAAATTAAGCCGTTTTAATTATCGGGGCAAAAAATCACCCGCCCGACAACCTCGCGCCGCGCCATCATGGCGAAGCCGTCGCGCCATTGGCTGAGCGGTAATTGCGCATGCACATGGGGGTTGATTTTGCCCTGCGCCGCCAATTGCCAAACCGCTTGCTGATTTTCCGCGCCTTTTTGCGGGTTGCGGCGACCATATTCACCGGCCCGCACGCCGACCACGGAAAAGCCTTTAATGAGCGGCATGTTGACGCCGATTTCGGGGATGCGGCCATCGGTAAAACCGATGATCAACAGGCGGCCATCCCAGCCAATGCAGCGCACGCTTTCGTCAAAAACATCGCCGCCGACCGGGTCGTAAATCACATCGGCCCCGCCATTGGTCAATTCTTTCACCGTCTCGCGGAAACCCTGATTGACATTGATCACCGCTTCGGGGGCGAATTTATCGGCGATGATTTTCAGCTTCTTATCCGACGAGGCGGTGGCGATAATTTTGGCTCCCAAATGCTTGCCGAGATCGACCGCGGCGAGGCCGACCCCGCCGGCCGCGCCATGCACTAGCAGCCATTCGTCTTTTTGCAACAGCCCGCGCCGCACCAAACCGACATAGGCCGTCAGATAGGCCGAACCGGTGGCGGCGGCGGTGGCGAAATCGAGATTGTCGGGGATTTTGCGCAAACTTTCGGCGGGCATCAGCATATATTCGGCAAAACTGCCGAGGCCGCCGAACACCACTCTATCGCCAATTTCCCAGTCGCTGACGCCGACGCCCAATGCGGCAATTTCACCGGCCCCTTCCATGCCCGGCGAAAACGGCACGGGCGGCTTTAACTGATAGCCGCCATGCGTCATCAGAAAATCGGGGAAGCCCAATGTGGCGGCGCGGATTTTGACCAGCACCTGGCCGGCGTCGGGCTTGGGTGTCGCGACTTCCTCCAGCGCCACACCCGCCAGATCGGGCAGCAATTGATTGACCCGCAAAGCTTGCATAAGGACTACTCCTGTTTGGTGCTGGCGCGCGCCGCCTGTATGGCCTCGAAGAAAGAGCGCGTATCGTGCTTCAGCCAATCCGGCGTTGCTTCGGTTTGCGCGTCAAAGGCGGCGATGATTTCGTCATTGCGTTCCTCGGCCAAATGGCGCGCCGCGTAATGCGGGAAAATATAAAACGCGCCGTTTTTAATCTGCGCCAGCGTATGCGCACCGACCGTATCGGGCTCATAGGGCTGGTGCGCGTCGTCCAGCGGCAGCGGCGGGCGCGGCGGTTTGGCACCACCGAATTTCTGAGGCCGTTTAGTGCCCGAATTGGCGATATCGGTTCGCGTCCAGCCCGGGCACAAAAGCGACACGGTGATATGCGCGGGCAGCTCCATGCGCAACATGCCAGTATAGCCGAGCACGGCGGCTTTCGAGGCGTTATAGCCGGCCAAAAAAGGCATCGGCCAGCCGATGGAATTTTCTGATGCAGTATTGCAGATATGCGCTGTTGTCCCTTGCGCCATAAAGCGGCGGGTGAACTCCATACACGCGTTCCAATTGCCGAAAAAATTAACCTCAAAAATCCAGCGCAAATCGGCATCGCTGGTTTTCACGGCCGGGCCGGCGCTGGCACCAACACCGGCATTATTGAACAAAAGATCGACGTGACCGAACTTGTCCCACGCGGCATCGGCCAGCGCGGTGATGTCGCCCTCCAGCGTGACGTCGCATTTATGGCCGATGGCGGTAGCACCCGCCGCGTCGGCTTGGGCGGTGATGTCAGCTGCTGCTTGGTCGCATGCGGCTTGGCCGAGATCGGCGATGACCACATGCGCGCCCTCGCGCGCCAGCGCTTTGGCGATGTCAAAGCCAATGCCATTGGCGCCGCCCGTGACTACGGCCACCTTGTCTTTAAAATCCTGCATGATTGCCTCCTGCACTGCCGGCAAAGCTTAGGGAATGGGCGCCGTCTGGGCAAGCATGTGGTTTCGCGCTGAGGCGGGTCGGGGCTATCCCTTCGGGCTAGCGGGTGCTTTTAGCGTGGCGGAGAGAGAGGGATTCGAACCCTCGGTACGCTTGCGCGCACAACGGTTTTCGAGACCGCCCCGTTCAACCACTCCGGCACCTCTCCGTCTCGTGGAGATTTATCAGACCCACTTGCGCAAGGCGCACTAAATCTCGCTGTCGCTCGATAAGTGCTTATAGCGTCCGGCACCTCTCCATGCAGCGCGCTAACGCTGCGCTGGCTGTTATACTGGCTTGGCGGCAGTATTCAAGGAAAACCGCCTTGCCCCCCGCGCGCGCCTGTGTCACGCTTTGTTTTAGTTATTTGAGCGATAGGGGAGAAGCGAGATGGAATTTTGGTTTTTAATCGCCGCCGCTGCGGTGGCTATTTTGGGCGCGTTGTTTCACGGCGTTTTCGGCCGCCGCATTTATCTCGGCGAGATTTATAAAGCGGCGCCGCCGCAAACCACCATTTCTTTGAGCACTGTGTCGTGGGATATGTTTACCATCATGTTGGTGGTCAGCGGCTTGACGCTGGCCAATGTCGCTTATAATCCCGACGCGGCACCAATGGTGCTGCCGGTGGCGGCGATGAATTTGCTCGGCGCGGCCTTGTTTATCGGCCTTGGGCTGTCGGGCCATAAAGATTTGATAGCGCGTTTGCCCGGCGCTTATCTTATGGGCGCGACCGGCGGTTTGGCGCTGCTGGGCATTTGATTTATCGCAAATTCGCGGCGCGCACATGAGGGACTTGCTCGATGCGGCGAGCGGCCTATAATCGTGACGCAAGCGTCATTTTTTTCGAGGATTGATTATGCAATCGCTGTCGGAAACCATCCAGCCGGAAGATAATAATTATCGTCCGCCGCATATAAAATACCAGACTCCTGAAGGGTTCGACCTGATGGATATTATGGCTTTTGCCGCGCACGGCCAGCCTTATGAATATTTCCACACGCTGCGCGAAAAAGCGCCGGTGGCGTGGTGGCAGCCGCCCGCCGATGTGGATATTGCCGGTTTCTGGTCGCTGTCGCGCTACGAGGATGTCAAAAAATGCGACCTCGACGCCAAGACTTTCTCCTCCGGCAAGGGCGGCATTTTGATGGGCTATAGCGCCCGCCAACAGGGCCCGAAACGCTTGAGCGGCGCGGCGCTCAATTCAATGATCAATATGGACCAGCCGTTTCATATTCCGTTGCGCATGGCGCACCGGCCGTTTTTCACGCCCGATTATATCGCGCAGTTGCAAAGCCGCGTTGAGGGCGAGGTCGATCGCCTGCTCGATAAAATGGAAGCGATTGCCAAAAAGAATGACGGCAAGGTCGATATGGTGACCAATTTTTCCGAATGGCTGCCCATGTACACGCTGTGCGAAATGCTGGGCATTGATGAAAAAGACCGGCCGAAAATTGTGCGCTGGATGCATTATCTGGAAAACGCCCAATATATTGTTTCCAACCCGAACGCCAAAATCAGCCCGTTTTTTGTCATGAAGTTTCTCTGGAACATTCGGCAAATGTTCAATTACGGACAAAAAGTGCTGCAGGACCGGCGCAAAAATCCGCGCGATGATCTCTTGACGGTGATTGCCACCACTGAAGTTGATGGCGAACCGATGGACCAGTCTTACCTCGATGGCTCATGGTTGCTGATTATTTTTGCCGGCAATGACACGACGCGCAATTCTCTATCCGGCACCATGCGGCTGTTGACGCAATTTAAAGACCAGAAGCAAATGCTGCTGGACGACCCCAATCTGGTGCCGGCCATGGTGCCCGAAGCGCTGCGCCTGGTGTCGCCGGTTATGTATATGCGCCGCACGGCGCTGGCCGAAGCTGAGTTTTCGGGCCAGCAAATTATGCCCGGCGAAAAAGTCATCATGTATTACGGCGCCGCCAATCGCGACCCGGATGTTTTTCACGATCCCGACCGCATGGATATGCATCGCAACAATGTGCAAGACCATTTGGCTTTCGGCACCGGCCCGCATGTTTGCCTCGGCCAGCGCATCGCCAATATGCAGCTCGAGACGGCCTATCGGCGCATCCTCGACCGCTTCCCCAATATTGAATGGACGGGCAAACAAACGCATGCACCGAATAATTTCGTCAATGCAATCTCGAGTTTGGAAGTCGATTTGGGCACTACCTAATGCCGTTCAAAATACCCGCTTCGGTCAAAAAATGGCTCGGCCGATTAGCCCTCATAGTGGCTTATGTGTTGGCTGTGCCGGCGGCGGGTGCACTGCTCGGTGTGATTTATGTAAGCGTCAAAATCGCCACTTACGAGCAGGTCGATGACGCCGCGCGCATGGCGTCGAAACAAGCCTATTTGGCCTCCATCACCCGTCCGGCCGCGCCCGATGCGCCCGATGTGGTAATCATTTTGTTCGATGATTTGGGCTATGGCGACCTCGGCTTCACCGGCAATCGCGTCATCAAAACGCCGCATATGGACGCGCTGGCCGCCAATGGCGTGGTACTGCAGAATTATTATGCCCCCGCACCGGTGTGTTCGCCATCGCGCGCCGCCATGTTGACCGGCCGCATGGCCCCGCGTGCCGGTCTGACCCATGTGCCGTTTCCTTCCGGCTCGCCGTTCGACCGTCTTAATCGCTTCTTCGACAATCCGGTGCGCTTGCCGCGCGAGGAAATTCTTATTGCCGATGTGCTGAAAGCGGGCGGCTTTCACACCGCCATGGTCGGCAAATGGCATATGGGTGACCATGACCGGTCAGTGCCGACGGCGTTCGGTTTCGACAAGTTTTTCGGCACTTATTATTCCAACGACATGACCCCGTTCACACTGGTAAGCGGCACGGCGGCGGATGGCGAGCGGGTGACGCATGAAGCGCCGGTCGACCAAACCGCGCTGAACCCGCTCTATGCCGAAACGGCGGAGCAGTTCATCGCCAAAGCGCCGCAAGACAAGCCGCTGTTTTTATATTTCGCGCATAATTTCCCGCATGTGCCGCTTTACGCCGCGCCGCACGAGGCCGGCAAATCCGATGCCGGTCTGTATGGCGATGTGGTGCAGGGGTTGGATGATACGGTGGGGCGCATTGTGGCGGCGCTGAAAGCGCGCGGGCGTTTCGACAATACGCTCATCATCGTGACCAGTGATAATGGCCCATGGTGGGAAGGGCGCGGCATCGGCCGCGGGCGCAAAGGGGTCAGTTTTGAAAGCGGTGTGAATGTGCCGTTTATCGCGCATTGGCCGCGCGCGCTCAAACCGGCGCGCTCTGACGCGCTGGCCATGGGCACGGATTTATTGCCGACCTTGCTGGACGAATTGCAATTACCGCCGCCGCAAGACCGGATGATTGACGGCAAATCAATCGCCCAGATGCTCCGCGGCGGCGACAGTCCGCACCGGGTGCTTTATTATTATGCGGCGGGCACGCTGATGGCGGTGCGCGATGCGGGTTATAAATATCGCGCCCGCAAGCCGGTTGCCTACCCGACCGATCCGGTACGGTTTCCGATTTGGCAGGCGCATGGCCCGTGGCTGTTTGATATGCAAGCCGATGCCGGCGAGGCCTATGATATTTCCACGCGCAAACCTGAAATCGCGGCGCGATTAAAAGCGTTTATGGACGCCAAAAACGCCGAAATGGACGAAAACCCTCGCGGCTGGAAATAGCTGGTTTGTTGAGCGTGTTGAAGGGCGCGGCCTGAGAAATCTTTGGCCATTCATGCGCCCTTAAAAGATTGAAAATGTCGAATTATTGCGCCGCAAGGAAATAAAAAGTCTTTTTATGACAACGCTGGACATTTACCTTTTCACGACGCGCTATTTCTTCGATAATAAAAAAACATGCCGAGATAGAGGAAGAAGACAAAGAGGAAGAAATGGCAGCAGCAAAAAAAACCAAAACCCCCAACCCATCAAAGACTGGGCTATCAGATGAGAAGCTGATTTCAATGTGGGCCGATATGGCGCGTATTCGTCGTTTTGAAGAGCGTTGCGGTCAGGTTTATGCGATGGGCCAAATTGGCGGCTTTTGCCATCTCTATATTGGGCAAGAGGCCGTGGTGGTGGGCTTGCAAGCGGTGACGCAAGCCGGTGACCAGACGATTACCGGTTATCGCGACCATGCCCATATGCTGGCCTGCGGCATGGAGCCGGGGCGTGTCATGGCCGAGCTGACCGGCCGTATGGAGGGCTATTCTAAAGGCAAGGGCGGTTCCATGCATATGTTCTCTGTCGAGAAAAACTTCTATGGCGGTCACGGCATTGTCGGGGCGCAAGTACCGTTGGGCACCGGTTTGGCTTTCGCTAATAAATATCGCGGTAATGACAATATCGCCTTTGTCTATTTCGGAGATGGCGCGGCAAATCAGGGTCAGGTTTATGAGAGCTTTAATATGGCCAAGCTGTGGACCCTGCCATGCCTCTATATTATCGAGAATAATCGCTATGCGATGGGCACGTCGATTGAACGCGCCTCATCGCAAATCGATTTATCGCAGCGTGGCGTGAGCTTTGATATTCCGGGCACGCAAGTCGATGGTATGGATGTCGAGGCGGTTTACGCGGCCGGGCAAAAAGCCGTTAAACATATACGCGCCGGTAAAGGGCCGTTCATTCTCGAAATGCTCACCTATCGTTATCGCGGCCATTCCATGTCCGACCCGGCCAAATATCGAAAGCGCGACGAAGTCGATAAAGTGCGCGAAGAAACTGATCCGATTAAAGTTTTGGAGGGTCGGTTATTGGCGCGCGGCTTGGTTGACGAAGCGATGATTAAGGCGCGGCGTGAAGAGATTAAGGAAGAGGTTGAAGTGGCAGTCAATTTTGCGCTGTCGGCAGATTTGCCGCTCGATAGCGAATTAATGACCGATATTCTCGCGGCACCTTCTGAGGCTGGAGGAGATTACCATGGCAGTTAAAATTCTGATGCCGGCGCTGTCACCGACTATGGAGAGCGGTAAAATCGCGCAATGGCTTGTCGAAGAAAATGAACCCGTCGCGTCGGGCGATATTCTGGCGGAGATTGAAACCGATAAAGCGATTGTCGAACTGGAAGCCATTGATGATGGTGTGGTTGGCAAAATTTTATTTGAAGCCGGACCCAACCAAATCAAAGTAAACCAGCCGATTGCGGTTTTGTTATTGGATGGCGAGGATGAAAGCGCGGCGACGGCGCTGATGCAGCAAGATTCAGATCAAGAGGTTGCGCAAGAAGCGAAAGCTGAACCGACTGATGAGGCGCCCACGCCGGAAAAGCCACAAAAAGCAGAACCCGTCAAACCGGTTGAAGCGCAGGCCGCGGCCGAACTGACCTTGCCTGCCGACACAATATATCGCGAGATTGCCATGCGTGAAGCTTTGCGCGATGCGTTGGCCGAAGAAATGCGCCGCGACGGCGATGTCTTTATCATGGGCGAAGAAGTGGCGGAATATGAAGGCGCCTATAAAGTCACGCAAGGTCTGCTTAATGAGTTTGGCGACAAGCGCGTGATTGATACGCCGATTACCGAACACGCCATTGCCGGGCTTGGCACAGGCGCGGCGTTTTCTGGCCTCAAGCCGGTGGTCGAATTTATGACGTTTAATTTTGCCATGCAGGCGATTGACCAAATCGTCAATAGCGCGGCCAAGACGCGCTATATGTCCGGCGGCCAAATTTCCTGCCCGATTGTTTTTCGCGGGCCCAATGGTGTGGCCAGCCGCGTTGCCGCGCAACACAGCCAAGATTATTCAAGCTGGTATGCCCATGTGCCCGGTCTGATTGTGCTGACCCCGGCCACCGCGTCGGAAGCTAAGGGCTTGTTGAAAGCCGCTATTCGCGACCCGAATCCGGTGGTGTTTTTGGAACATGAATTACTCTATGGCGAGACCGGCCAAGTGCCGGATTATGATGATTATGTGCTGCCCATTGGCCGCGCGCGCATTGCGCGCAGTGGCGCTGATGTCACTTTGGTTGCCTATGCGCGTGGCGTGGCATTGGCGCTTGAGGCGGCTGACGCCTTGAGCGATATCGGCTTGGACGCTGAGGTGATTGACCTGCGCAGCCTGCGCCCGCTCGATGTCGATACGGTTATTGCGTCGGTTGAAAAAACCAATCGCATGGTGACGATTGAAGAGGGCTGGCCGATTTGCTCCATTGGCTCGGAATTGGCGGCGCAAGTGCAGCGCCATGCGTTTGATGCGCTGGACGCTCCGATTGAGGCGGTCAATGGCGCTGACGTGCCAATGCCCTATGCCGAAAATCTCGAGCGTTTGGCCTTGCCGCAAGTTGGGCAAATTATTGCTGCTGCCAAGCGGGCGGCCTATTTACCCGATGCGTTGGCGTAACGGCAATGACCGATAATCGTATCACCGCATCGCCCTTAGCGCGCCATTTGGCGCAGCAAAGCGGCATTGAGCTGTCACAAATAACCGGCAGTGGCCCCAATGGGCGGATTATCAAACGCGATATTGAGGCGGTACGCGACGGAACGACCATATTGGCTGCACCTCTTGCATCGGCGGCCGCATCTGCAACCACAACAGGGCAAATGCATAGCGGCATCATGCCGGCGTTGCCCGATGCGCGGGCTTATTATACGCCAGGGGCTTATGATGAAGTGCCATTGGATCTGATGCGCAGCGCAATTGCAACGCGGCTCAGCCAGTCCATGCAGCAAATCCCGCATTTCTATCTGACCCGAAGCCTGACGCTTGATGCGCTGATGGATTATCGCGCGCGGGTGAATCTGGTTCTGGCTGAGCAGGGTGAAAAAATTTCCCTCAATGATCTCATTGTCCGCGCCAGTGCTTTGGCACTGATGGAAGTGCCGGAGGTTAATGTGTCTTTTGCGGGCGACGCTATTTTGCGCCATCATCATGCCGATATTGGTGTTGCCGTGGCGCTGCCCGAAGGTCTCATCACGCCGATTGTGACGCGGTGCGATGAAAAATCCATTCGCGCCATCGGCGCGGAAATTAAAGATTTGGCAGCGCGCGCTGCTGAGAAGCGGTTAAAGCCGTCTGAATATGAAGGCGGCAGTTTTTCTGTTTCAAATTTGGGCATGTTTGGCATTGACCAATTCACCGCCGTCATCAATCCGCCGCAAGCGGCCATATTGGCGGTTGGTGGGCCGGTGCGGAAGCTACACCTGATCGACGGTGAAACCGTGTCGCAAACCCAAATGCAGGTGACATTATCATGCGACCACCGCGCCATTGACGGCGCTATTGGCGCACAATTTTTGGCGACGCTGGCTGACTATATTGAGAAGCCGCTGCTGTTATCGCTTTAGCCATAGGCGTTGAAGCCGTGCGCCAAGCCCTGGCTGGTCATTTGCACCAAGCGACGGCATTGTCTCAAATCGGCCAAAATACGTTGTGGCTCGTCTGTTCTGCCCGCTTTTTCCGGTCGGCCCAATTTTGCAACCCCGCTTTCGCTGGGGTGATAAGTGGTGGTCAAAATATCCATGACATGGGCCAAATCGAAATTGCAAATCCGCTCCATAATCTCATCACGTGTCGCGCCGGGTGGTGCATTGACCGGCAAGGCGGCGCAGACAAATTGTGCGTGCATTAAAATCGCCAGCCGAATGCCGTGAAACAGGATTTGGTTTTGCGTCGCGCCATCGGTTTCGCCCGACAAGCCCAAGCTGATATCACTTTTCTCAGCATGCATAATGCCTGCCAATAAATCGCCATCGGCGCGCAGGCGATATAATAATTGGCGCAATTTCGGATTGGCATTGCGTTGGTAAAGCTGGTGCGCGACGACGCGATATTGCCAACGTGCCGGCTGATTGCCTTGCGCGATGGAGCGCGAAATCCAAAAATTTGGATCTTGAAAATCGCCATAGGCGGCCAGAATTTGCAAATGCGTATTGCGCCAGCTGCCCAGCACCATATCCATAATGGTGCGCCCGCGCGGCGCTTGGCGGAAAATCATATTAAAGCGGTTCGGGTCAATCCGGCCGGCGCGCCCAATGCCAAAAATCACATTGGTCGGTATCGCCAATTGCTGCAAAATCGCATTATGCGGAATGGCGCGAATCCGCCGCGGTGTAAATGTTGATTGTGCCAAAGGCCCGCTGGCTTGCCGTATTTCGGGACGCGAGCCGGACGGAATGAGGAAATTGCGCGCAAAGCCCGACAGTATGTAGCGATAATCATCATCGTGATACAGGCTGTCTTGTTGGTTGATGACTTCATTGTAAAAGTCCCAAACAAAATCGGCATCAGCATAAAACTCATCATCAGCCGCCATTTCGGTCGGCTGAAAACGCGCGCATATGAGTTGCAGCAATGACGCCTCGCCCAACCGGTCATTGCCAAACCATAAAAAGCCGTCACCGCCTTGAAAGCTGAATTCATGGGTGAGGGCGATGTTTTGCCGGCGGAAACGCTCAAACACCCACGGGCTCATAATATAATCCATGCGCTGGGTCAGCGTGCCCGGATGGCCGCCGCGTCCGATGGACTCGCCATGCGTATTGAAAATAAGCGCGCGCATATCGGTCAGGCCGGATTCGGAGATCGCGGTGGCGAGATGCGATTGCAGCCGCTCGACCGCCAAAACAGCCGCAATTTGCCCCATAAAGCGGCCGGCATCTGAAAAGCCGGTTTGCACGGCGACGACGCCGCGCCGTTTGACATGGGCGCGATAGGCCGGTTGCTCGAGCATTTGCGCGACCACGCGACCACCATTTCTGAGCGCGTGAGGGGTTTCAAATAGCGGCGAAATATCCAATTGCTCGGCAACGCCATAATAGCGCGCCAGCGCCAACGCACTCAGCACAATACTGGCTTGGTCACTTTCAGCGATGAGAAAGCGTATCGGCATATCGCGGTCAATGCTGTTAAGAATTTGTGCCGCCAAAATAAGCTGCCGGTCAACTGTGCCGTCTTGCGCATCGAGCATGGCAAAGTCCGATTTAATCGGTTTCACCCGCTCGGCGAATTTAGATACGCGGCGCAAAAATGTGCGCGAGTTTAAGCGGTCATCGCCGGTCACTGATATATGGGCGCCAATGGCGGTCAAGACTTGCTGGGCATTGACCCGCAAATGCAAGCGCGCTGAACCCATGCCACAGCGCATAATATGCGCTTTCAGCACCAAACAGGCTTGCTTGGTTTTACGCTCACCGGCTTGTTTGATGGCGGCGTTGAGATATTTCAGCGCCGGGGCGGTATCGAGCCAACGACCGGCCTGCGGCATTGTCAGGGTTTTGGCCGCCGCTGCGAGATTATCGGCTTGGCTCAAATCTTGCGCGAAAGCGTCTTTTTCGTCTTGCGCAATCCGCAAAGCGGTTTGCGTCGCGGCGATAAAATCCAAAAGCCCTTTTGGGGGCGTCTTACAGGCGGCGGCAATGGCTTGGGCAATCTCGAGATAATCGGCCAATTTTCCGGCTTTTTCGCTGAGCTTCAGGCGAATCGTATCGGTCCATTGAATGTCTCGTCGCCCGTCCAAATCATAGCCGACCCAACTGGCGACCGTGATTAATTGCGGCGTCAGTTTCGTCCACTGGGTTGGAAAACTCTTGGCGGCATGTTTGATAATGGCCGCATTGGCGTCATCAATCACCCGATGCATGGTGCGGATACACGTTTGCGCCTCATCATGCTCATCACTGAGGCGCGGCGGCTCGTTGCGGATTATGCTATCAGCCGTCAGCTTGCGTGGTGCTTTGGCGCCGCTGGCAGCAGCCAAAAGATGCGCGCGCATGGCGTCGGTCATGGCGAAAGTCGGATGCGCCGTGACAACCAGCCCGATGGCTTCGCTTTCGGCCCATTTACGAAATGTGGAAAATCCGCCTTTGGCTTTTTGGCGGATGACTTTATTGAATTGGCGTCGCCAGCTTTCAATCTCACCGAGTCCTGCGCGGTCGGCTAAGCGCTTGCCGCGGTCGCGCGCCGTGGTTTGGCACAAATCGGCCAAAATGGTTTCCATTTGCGCGAGGCTCAATCGCCCTGCCGCCAATTCATCAGATAAACGATAGGCCAATAATTTGGCCGGATTGGTATGCGGGTCATGCGCCCGCATCGGTAAATATTGCATCAATTGCAGTCGAAGGGCTGCGGCATTGTTGAGGGCTTGGCTCATGTTTTTTCCCTAAGCCTGAATTTGGCTTTCTGCGTAAGCGCCCAGCTTATTCCAATCACCGGCGGCGAGCGCTTCGGTGTCAATCATCCAGCTTCCGCCAATGCTCACCACATTGGGCAATGTTAAATAGTCTTGCATATTTTCGCGATTAATACCGCCTGTCGGCATGAAAGAAATATCGGCCAAAGGTGCCGACATGGCCTTCAGCATGGCAGTGCCGCCATTAGTACTGGCGGGGAAAAATTTCTGAATTTTATAGCCTTGCTCATAAGCGGCCAGAGCCTCGCTGGGCGTCGCAATGCCGGGGAAAACCGGCATGGTGGCTTGCTTGAACAGGTTAAAAAGCGTTGGGCTGGTGCCCGGTGAAACCAAAAAATCACTGCCGACACCGCATGCGGCCTCAAATTGTGCGGCACCGGTAATCGTGCCTGCGCCAATGTGCAAATCTGGGCATGCCTTGCGCATGGCGGCAATCGCCGAGGCGGCATGGGCTGTACGAAAGGTCACTTCCAATGCTGTAAATCCCACCTTGCCCAATGTCTCGGCCAGAGGTTTGGCTTGTTCGGGGGTATCGATGGTTAATACCGGAACAATGGGGCAGGCAAACAGATCGGGTCTCTCGCTCATTTTATTTCTCGTTTTGTAAATAATGCGCCGCCGCGCCAACCAGCGGGGCAAGCGGGTTCACCAAAAGGCGAATAGGAATGTTTTGCAGATAATTGCCCTCCGGCCAGACCGAAGCGAAGCGTTCAATAGTTTGTTCTTCGCGCAGGAAATTGAGCAAATGACGCGCCACGCCACCGGCGACAACAATGCCGCCAAGCGAGCCGCCGACCAGCGCCATATTGGCCAAGCTTGAGACAATCGCATCGGCGCGTATTTGGCAAATATCGTGGCATAAGGCGTCCCCGCTCTCGGCCAGTTCGATAATTTCTTGCGGTCCGAAATCGGGCGCAGCGCAGCCATGCAATTCTGCCATCGCCTTTATCAATTCTTCCAAATGCGCGCCACCGCAAATACGTTCGACCGAAATTGCCTGCGTGTGCCGGCTCAGGATACGCATTATTTCGCGGTCCAATTCATTGCGCGGCACGAAAAGGCTGTGGCCGCCCTCGGCGGCGATGGTCTGCCAGCGGCCATCGGCTTGCGGCAAAAGTAGACAAGAGCCAAAACCCGTGCCGGGTCCGGCGACCAAAATCGGCGCATTCTCAGTGGCGCGTCCGGGCTTCAGATCGATATAGCTGTCATCGCCAATATGGGTGACCGAATAGGCCATGGCGGTGAAGTCATTCATCAGACAGACTTCATCAAGCTGACAGCTTTGTGCAATTTGCGTGGCATTTAGCTGCCATGTGCGATTGGTGAATTGCACCTCGCCATTATTAATCGGCCCGGCCACAGCCAGCACGGCCAATGACGGACGCATACCAATACGGTCGACAAATTCATTCATCGTATCGTCAAAACGATCAAATTGATGGGCATTGAATTTCTCGAAATCGGAAATCACAATGGCGTGATCATCTGTCGTGCGGGCAATGGCAAAACGCGCATTAGTCCCCCCAATATCACCCACTAGAAACATTTACCCCTCCTCAGGCGCCACAAGTGAAGCCCCTGTTTCTGCTGAACCGACGCCGGCTCTTAATGTGTTGAACAAATTGCGCCCCAAGCCCGGGCCTTCATTAGGCAAAGGCGCGGTCGCAATCTGGCGTTGTGTCAAATCCGAGGCGCAGCTCAAAACGCCGCTCTCGCTATCGAGGCGAATTAAATCGCCGTCATTTAATTGGGCCAAAGGTCCGCCATGCGCAGCTTCCGGCGTCACATGAATGGCGGCGGGCACTTTTCCCGACGCGCCCGACATGCGCCCATCTGTCACCAATGCCACCTTAAAGCCGCGATCTTGTAAGACCGATAAGGACGGTGTCAGCTTGTGCAATTCCGGCATACCATTGGCTGCCGGGCCTTGAAAGCGCAGCACAATAATCGCATCGCCGTCCAATTGGCCCGCTTCAAACGCCTCTTGCACCGCATTTTGATTGTGAAAAATCCGTGCCGGCGCTTCAATCACGCGGTGCGCTTGCTGCACGGCAGAGACTTTGATAATGGCGCGCCCCAAATTGCCGTCAACCAAGCGAATACCACCCTCGGCGTCAAACGGGGTGGCGCAATCGGTCAGAATTTCGGTATCGCCGCTTTGCGTCGCGCCGTCGCGCCAGATAAGCCGGCCGTCTTCCAGCACCGGTTCTTGGCGATAGGCGCTGAGGCCCTGGCCGAAAATCGTGCGGACATCATTATGCAATAACCCATTATCCAATAAGGTGCCGATAACAAAGCCAATGCCACCGGCGGCATGAAAATGATTTACATCTGCTTGGCCGTTTGGATAAACCCGCGTCAGCAGAGGCACGATTTTCGACAACTCATCGAAATCCTGCCAATCAATGATAATCCCAGCGGCGCGCGCAATGGCGGGCAAATGCAATGTGTGATTGGTTGACCCGCCGGTCGCCAACAGGCCGACCATGGCATTGACAATGGCTTTCTCATCAATGATATCGGCCAGTGCTGTGGCTTCTTCGCCATAAGATGAAATGGCCGCTGCACGATGGGTGGCGGCGACGGTCAAGGCATCGCGCAAGGGCGTATCGGGCGGAATGAAGGCTGCGCCGGGCATGTGCAAGCCCATAAATTCCATCAGCATTTGGTTGGAATTGGCGGTGCCATAAAATGTGCATGTGCCGGCGCTGTGATAGCTGTCGCACTCGGCCTGCAACAGCGTCTCGCGACTGGCTTTGCCCTCGGCATAGAGCTGACGAATTCGTGCTTTCTCGCTATTTGGCAGGCCCGACGCCATTGGCCCGGACGGCACAAAAATTGCCGGTAAGTGACCAAATTGTAAAGCACCGATAAGCAGACCCGGCACGATTTTATCGCAAATGCCTAAATAAAGCGCCGCATCAAAACTGTTATGCGACAGCGCAATGGCCGCGCTCATGGCGATAACATCGCGCGAAAATAAAGACAGTTCCATGCCCGGCTGGCCTTGCGTCACCCCATCACACATGGCAGGCACGCCGCCCGCAAATTGCGCCGTCGCCGTGCAGCCGCGGGCCGCCTCACGAATAATATCGGGATAGCGATGATAGGGCTGATGCGCTGACAACATATCATTATAGGCGCTGATAATGGCGATGTTCGGCCATTCGCCGCCGAGCATGGATTGCTTGTCATGCACCGGACAGGCGGCGAAAGCATGGGCTTTATTTCCTGCCGACAGGCTGTCGCGGCCTTTCGGCGCGTCGTTGGCGGCGGCAACATCATCTAAATATTGCTGGCGCGTGGCAGCCGAGCGTGCCGCAATGCGCGAAGTAATGCGTTCAAGTTCCGCGTGCATTAGCCGTCCCCCTGCAAAGCAAAAATCTGCAAGCGCGGCCCCAATATGGCCGCCGCGCGACCGATTGGGCTAGCACTGGCAGGGGCCGCCAGACAGGCGCGCAGCAGTTCAATCTTGCTGTCGCCTTTAATGATGAGATAGGCTTTGCCGCTCAACCCCAACATGGCGCCGGTAATCGTCATGCGCTGAAGATAAGCGCCGGTGACCGGCGTTTGCGGCGCTTGGAGGCCACCGACCAGAAGCGGCGTATCGGCGCGGCTGACAATTTCATATTCCGCCGCGTCGCGAAACCATGACGCCGTATGCTTATCAGGCCCCATGCCCAAGACGCTGAGCGCCGGTTTCGGCAAGAGGCGATATTGCCGGTCCAGTTCGGCCTCGGCCTGATGCGGTGTCAGCGAATTTTTCATTGGCAGGAATGTGGCTTGCGCAGCATGACCCGCCATGAGGGTGCGTTTCACCAAAGCGGCATTGGAGCCATCATCATCTTCATCAACCCAACGCTCATCAACCAGAGCAACATGAATGTCGCCCCAATTCATTTCTTCTTGCCCCAAGGCGGTATAAAAATCGCATGGCGATGAACCGCCTGACAAAAGCAAGCTGCAAGGGCCCGCAGCCGACAACACGGCACGGGCATCTTCAACCAAAGCTGCCGTCATGATTTCATTGGTGTCAAACAGAGTAAAGTTGTGCGCCGCCTGGGTCATTTCGCGTTCACCCCATCCCACCAAGCCCGCCCGTCGCGGTCGAGCAATAGCGATGCCTGCAACGGCCCGTCTGTGCCGGCGGCATAATATTCCAATTTTTGACCGGCTTGCTCCCACGCCAATAGCAGCTCATCAGTCCACGCCCAAGCTGCGCGCACTTCTTCTTGTCCCATAAACAAAGCCAAATTACCGCGCACCACATCCATCAGCAGACGTTCATAGGCATCGGGATATTTGACCGCAGAAAAGCTACGCGCATATGACAAATCAAGCGGTATTGAGCGCAGGCTCATATGGCCGGGCCCGGGCTCTTTCACCTGCATGTAAAACTGCATGCCCTCATCAGGTTGCAGGCGCAGTACCAAACGGTTGGGTTGATTGCCGCCCTCGCCGAATAAATTATGCGGTGTCGATTTGAATTGGATAACGATTTCCGAGCGGCGCTCCGCCATGCGCTTGCCGGTGCGCAAATAAAACGGCACCCCGGCCCAACGCCAATTGGCAATCTCGGTTTTAATCGCCGCATAGGTTTCGGTGCGGCTGTTTTTCAAATTATCGGGCAGGGCGTCCAAATAACCCGGCACGCGATTTTCATCGACATGACCGGCATTATATTGCGCGCGCACGGTTTGCTCACCAATATTCTCGGCCTCAAAACCTTTCAGCGCGCGCAAGACTTTGATTTTCTCGCCGCGCACATTTTCAGCATCCAGACTATTGGGCGGTTCCATCGCAATCAGGCAGAGCAATTGCAGCAAATGGTTTTGCACAATATCGCGTACCGCACCGGCACTGTCATAATAGGCATCGCGGCCCTCAACGCCCAAGATCTCGGCTACGGTGATTTGAATATGATCGATATAGCGGTTCGACCAAAGCGGTTCAAACAGCATATTGGCGAAGCGCAGAATTAGCAGGTTTTGCACCGTCTCTTTGCCGAGATAATGGTCCATGCGGAAAATATTGCTTTCTTGGAAAACCGCGCCGACCCCTTTATTAATCTCATCGGCGCTTTGCAAATCCGAGCCAATGGGTTTTTCCAAAACCACGCGTGCCGTCTCATGGCGCAGACCGGCATCGCGTAAGGCTTCGCAAATCGGCACATAAAGATGCGGCGCAACCGCGAGGTAAAAAATGCGGGGGCGGCCATCTGTGGCCAATTCCCTTTCGACCGCCTTCCAATCAGCATCGGCGTCGGTGGCATCTATTTCGTAATAACACAGCAATTTGGCAAAGCGCTGCCATTGTGCTTCGGGAAACTCATCCGCGACACCCAGGGCGCAGCTATCGTACACCATTTCCAAAAAGGCGGCATTTTCCATCGCCCCGCGCGCCACGCCGATGATCCGGCATGAATCGTCAATTTGTCCGTCGCAATAGCGGTGAAATAATGCCGGCAAAAGCTTTTGCCGCGATAAGTCACCAGTGACACCAAAGATAATGATGTCAAATGGTTCGACGGGCACGAATTCTGCCACGACAGTCTCCTTCACCAAGAATTGAACGACAAATTAACGCCATGATGACAACGTTGTCAAACAGGATAAAATATTAGTTGAGCCGCGCTTACCGCTGGTGCCCTAGAGGTTACACTATTTGCTTATGGGCAGCTATCGCGCACAATAATTTGTGTGTCAAACTCAAATTGGGACTCTTTCAATCGATCAGAATGTATCCAGTCAATGAGCTTTTGCGTTGAGAGATGCGCCATGTCATCTATCGGCTGCGCTAGTGAGGTGATGGTCGGCCACATTGAGCGCGCGAAAGGGCTGTCGTCAAAGCCGACAACGCTCAGCTCTTCGGGTACTTTTTTACCGGCGCGCAAGGCGGCAACAATCGTGCCGACGGCCATTTCATCATTGGCGGCAAAAATGCCGGTCACATCGGGGGCCTTTTTGGTCAGCTTTTCAAAGGCGGTAAAGCCCGATTGCATGGCAAAATCACCGGCCAAGCGCAAAACGTTCTTCTTGGGGATATCCGATTTTGCAATGGCCTCCCAAAAACCGGCTTCGCGCTCCTGGCTGGCGGCGTGACTGTCCAAGCCGCTTATAAAGGCCAGTTTTTTATGGCCGCGCTCGATGAGGAAATCGGTAATGCTGCGCCCGGCATCTCTCTCATTGATAAATACGTTAATGCCGTCCTTTTTCTTTTTGCCCGGCGAGATAAGCGCATAAGGAATGCCGCGCTTTTTTATTTCGCGTATCACGGAGCTATCATCGCTGACGGGCGGCGAAAAAATCACCCCATCGACTTCATAGCGTTGCAAATACTCCAATAGGGCATGGCGATAAGACCCTTTTGTGGGTTCCAATTTTTCAGCCACGGCATAATAGCCTTGCTCAGAACAGGCGCGGCGCATGCCGTCATAAATTTCCGATAAATAATCCGTGTTCGGATTGTCGTGAAAATGCGAGATGACGAAACTGCGTTTGCTGGCCAATTGACGCGCCGAAATATTTGGGCGGTAACCCAAATCGCGCGCAACTCCCAAAACCAAATCGCGTTTTTGTTGGCGCACATTGGGGGAATTATTGAAGACACGCGAAACCGTTTTTATGGAAACGCCGGCATGTTTGGCGATATCTTCGATCGTATACTTTTTATTTATCGTCATATTGGAAAAATACCCCTACTAGCATTGGTCATTATTTGTGTTATCGCAAGCGCCAAGCCTTTAGCTCGAAAAGTTCCCCATAAATCAGATGATGATTATTGGGGACAGCTATGGCCCGTTCCGGACCTTGCGTTTTTTTTCGTGCTATCGCAAGCGCCAAACCTTTAGCTCGAAAAGCCCCTATAAATCAAACGACGATTATTGGGGACAGCTATGGCCTGTTCCGGAACTTGCGCTTTTGCCGACCAGTTCGATACGGGTCAGGCTGAGGCGCATCGCCCCGTTTGTTTCCAATAAAACCGGGGCATTGACGGCGCTGGCGTCCAACCCTTTTTGAGTGAAGCAACTGAGCGGCACGGCGAGCTTTTGCCACTTGCCGGTGTTTCCGGCACGCAGCATTTGCGTAATGTCGAGCTGAGCGCCGCAATTATCGCCGCAGCCCATAGCTAGCAAAACGGCGGCAGTGGGTTCCTCATCGAGCCGCAAATGCATCACCAAATCAAGCGCAGCGGCCTTGCCCAATGCCGTGAGGTCGATTTGGCGTTGCGTCTGCAGGCTGATGAGGCCTCGACCATCGCCGCGCCAGCTTATTTGGCGGGCATCTTCTTGGGCGCGATAATCAATCCCGCGCGAGGTCAAAACCTTACCCAAGCTTGCCGATAGGAACGGCTTGGCCGGGGTTTTCCAATTCGAACTGTCGCCCATGAAAAAGCCGAAGGGCGCTTGCGTTTCGCCGCGCGCCATCAGCACGCCGTCGAAATTCCCGTTTGGCGCGCTAATGCCGGCATCCTCGGATAGCGATGCCGTTTTAACCGCATCGCCATACCCCAAGCCGAAGCCAAATGGGAATTGAACGCCGGTTTTGCCGGATTTATCAATCGGGTCGCCACGCCCGTCAGACGGCCAGCTAAAAGATAATTTGCCGGTAAAATCATGGTTGATCTGGTCATCCGTCGTCTTCATCAAAACGTCGGCGACACCGGCTCCTTGGGTGCCCGGCAGCCAAGCCACCACAAAGGCGTCTGAACGATTAATATGCGGGTTGACGAAAAGAGGGCGGCCAGTCAAGAAAACAGAGACCACAGGAATGCCGCTGGTTTGCAATTCTTGCAAAACGGCGAGGTTTTCACCATCGGCAAACTCAAAAACCGCATCGCTCATATCGCCTTTGAATTCGGCATAAGGGGTTTCGCCAAACACAAAAATTATCGCATCAGGCTTGGTGTTGCTTTTTAACCCGTTCGCGTCAGCTGCCCAGCGGATAGTGCCGCCAGCTTTCACCACGGCATCTTCCAGACCGGCAAAAATAGTCTCGCCGGTTTCAAACTCACTATTGGCGTTATTGTCGCCTTGCCAAGATAATGTCCAACCGCCGGTTTGCTGCTGCATGGAGCGCGCGGCTTGGCCGATAACCAGAATATTCTTGCTTGGGTCGAGCGGCAGCAGGGCGTCATTGTTTTTTAGCAGCACCAGGGATTTACGCACGGCTTCGCGACCGATAGCTTGATGGTCGGCTGTGCCGAGCAGGGCACGGTCAGTGCCGCGTCGTTGTGAGGGCAGGCCAGCCTCAAGCAGGCCAGCGCGAATTTTCACCTTGAGAATGGCCAGCACGGCTTCATCGAGGCGCGCCATTGGCACAGTGCCGTTTTTTACTTGCGTCAACAGCGTCTCATACATGCCCTTCCAGCTATCCGGCGCCATATACATGTCGACGCCGGCGAGCAGGGCTTCAGGGCAATCGGTAGCAGTGCAACCAGGTATTTCCGCATGGCCGTTCCAATCGCCAATAACGAAACCGTCAAAGCCCATTTCATCGCGCAAAACATTTGTCAGTAGCATTTTTGAGCCGTGCATTTTTTCGCCATTAACGCTGGAAAAGGAGGCCATAACCGTCTGCACTTTATTTTTAATCGCAGCGCGATAGGGGAAGGCGTGAACTTGTTTGATGTCGTTGAGTTGGCCAATTGTGTCACCCTTATCAATGCCAAATTGGGTGCCGCCGTCGCCAACGAAATGTTTAGCTGTTGCCACAACATGGGCGTCGTCAAGGAAGGCTTCGCTGTCGGGCATGCCTTGCAAGCCCTGTAATATCGCTTCGCCCAATTTTGATACTAACTTTTGGTCTTCCGAATAGCTTTCATAAGCGCGGCCCCATCTGTCGTCACGCGCGACCGCCAAAGTCGGCGCAAAAACCCAATCCAGTCCGGTGGCTTTGACTTCATGCGCGGTCACCTTGCCAATGCGGCGCAGCAAATCGGCGTCACCGGTGGCGCCCAAGCCCGAATTGTGGGGGAAGATAACTGCCATTTGTAAATTATTATGACCGTGAACGGCATCAGTGCCCCACAGCAAAGGAATACCCAAGCCACCATCTGAGGTATCGGTTGAGGCCAGCCAATAGGCGTCAGCCGCATCAATCCATGCTTGCCAGCTTGCCGTTTTTCCGCCGCCCGGGGCAGAATTGCCGCCGTTCAAAACCGAACCGAGATTATAGTTTTTAGCATCTTCCGGCGTGACTGTTGAAATATCACCCTGAATCACTTGGCCGATTTTTTCTTCCAAAGTCATTTGCGCCAAAATGGCCTCGGCTTGTTTTTGTGCTTTATCGGCCGGGGTACAGCCCAGCAGAAAAAGCCCGGCAAGCGCGCCGATGAGGCCGGATTTATAGGCCGCGATTGGCAGAATATTTGCCGGTTTCAAAATCATATTTTTCATTTTCTTGCCCCTCGAAGTGCAGCCGGTCACAAACCGCGTGAAAAGAAAGTACGCAAAACATGACAGCGATGTCAATCGAGCGGCCACTTGTCAAAAGCCGGCCGGGGTTTTGGTGCATATTTAACAGGGCTCGCGCCCTTAAGTCAGCGCTTGCCAAGCGGGCAGGCCAAATATTTTTTCATACGTCTTTGCCATGAGTATTTTTTTCAGCCGCGCGCGCCCCCAAATAGTTGATATCAAATGGCTTAACGAGATTGTGTTAAAAAAAATGACAACGTAAGACCTTTTTAATTGACAACGATGGACATTTTTTTGTTTACTTCATGCTACCTGAATTGGGAGATTTGGGGATCGCTGCGAAATTTGGGTAGCGGAGTCAATTGTTAGGGAGTTGTTAAATCATGCGTAACAAACGTAGTGCGCTTTTTGGGCGTAAATTTTTAATTGGGGCATCAGCCGCTGCAATGATGGCACCTGCTGGCTTCGCTGTGGCGCAAGACAACGCTGTCGATGAGATTGTTGTGACAGTTGAACGTCGCGAACAAAGTCTTCAAGACTATGCTGGAACAGCCGCCCAGTTGAGTGGTCAGGACCTGAAGTCTCTAGGTATCTCCGACATGACAGATTTAGACGGTGCTATTCCGGGTCTAAATATTACCAATAATCAGGGCAATGTTGAGGTATGGATCCGTGGTGTTGGTAGCTCCAATAACACAGAATTGGGAGACCCAGCCGCAGCAACGCACATGAACGGCATTTATGTTCCACGTCCAGCTGGCTTTGGTTCAGCATTCTTTGACATTGAGCGCGTAGAGGTGAACTTTGGACCCCAAGGTACTATTCGTGGTCGTCAGGCTATGGCTGGTTCTGTAGACGTAATTCCATTTAAGCCCGGCCTGGGTATCACCGAAGCTATGATTGAAGCAACAACTGGCTCTGATAACCTTCAGGAAGTTGAGGGCGTAATTAATACTCCGGTTACTGAAAATTCGGCTCTTAGATTTGCTTTCTTCGCAAATGAGCAAGACAGCTTGTACACAAACTCTTCACCTATGCCGTCCACCATCGATTCAGGATTGGATGACGGAAGGTTCAACGCTAATTTGTCTGAAGCCAAAAAGAGTGAAGTGGCTCGCCTGAGTTACTATATTGAGCCCACTGATCAGCTCGATGTTTCTTTTGTTTACGACCTAATCAAGGATCGAGGCACCGGGTACACGGGTACAAACTATATCCATGCATTCGCTCACGGTCAGACTGCCGACTCAATTGATGACGGCAGAAATGTAATATCGGCTTACGGTCGAAGGCCTCAAACGGATACAGAGCATTGGGGCGCTAAGATCGAGGTGAATTATGAGGCGCCTTGGTTCGACATTCAGTTGTTGGCTAGCCGACGCGAGCTTGAAAATAACTTCGAAGCCACAGTGCCAATGACGCCGTATTTTGACGGGGTCTTGGATACTATTGGTGTAAACGCAGACACAGGTGCGCAAGACACTCCGCTGCTTGAGGTTTACGACAATAACTCTTTCTTTGACATGTCGAGCGAGTCTGACTCGACTGTTGGTGAACTACGGTTCATTAGCAATGACGACTCTAAGCCTTACAGTTGGACCACTGGGTTATTCTACTTCCAAGAAGAACAGCGCTCTTTCCTAGGCGCTGTTTCTGACCGAAACGCCTCCTGGGAGACTTACAATAATCAAATGTCCGAATTTAATATGTTTACTGATGCGGAGAGCTACTCGGCTTATGCAGACGGCACATATGAAATTAATGACCGCAGTCGCGCGTCGGCCGGCATTCGTTACACGGATGAAACCAAAGAACGCTATGGCGTAAATGTGAATTATCGCATGGCTCTTGGCGGTTGGGACGGGTCCAATATTTACAACCCTAATAATGGAACGCGCATTGGTTCCAATGGGTTTGCTTTTGCCAAGTTCAACAGAAGTATTTTTAATCCTGACACCAATTTAGATGGATCGATCTCGCAGGCCGAGCAATTGGCGAGTTTCCAAGACGGTGTGGCCTCGTATGGGGCTTCTGATACAGTCGGTAACACCTTTTCAGCCGGCATTCTTGAGGGCGGATGGAATGAGCCCTTGGGGGCCGATGACACTGTCACCTTGACGGCAGGTCAAGTTGTGGCGCCTATGGACGTTCTGCCAAGTGGTCAAACGGCTAAAGCAGCTAATACTCAAACTGACTCCTCGTCGACCAACATATTTGTCGATGATGGCAGTGGAGGCGAAAGATATTTGTTCACGGCGGGAACCTGGGAAAGTTGGTACACCGGTTGGGTTGACACCAATAACAATGGTCATCATGATTCATTCGAGCCTGGAGCAGTGCTCGGCGGCGGGGAGATAGTTACAAGATCGGTCAATAATGCCGACGGCGTCGTCGCCAACACGGTAGCAGTTTATGGAGGTGCAAATCCAAACTATGTTGGCGATGATGTAATGGCGGCTATCGCTGCCGGTACGTCCTCTGTCGGCATGTGCGTCGATACTCAAGTCGATGGTGGCGTAGGATGTTTGGCCGCCCTAAATGCTGATAATGTCGACGCAAACGGCGTTATTATCGGCAAGGCAGTTCCTTACCCCTGGCATAGCTATGCTAAGTTTCATGACCCGCAAGTTGCGATGCAGTCCGGTAAAGTGGAAGAGGATTTCACCGACTGGCGTATTCGTTACGAGTATGACTTAGAACAAGACTGGAAAGTCTACGGTGTAGTGGCTACAGGACACAAGGCTGGCGGTTTTAACGACAACCTGCCCGCGGGAACGGAAAACTTGGATATTGATTGGTCGTTAGCATCATCACCGGTCGAGTTTAATGCCGACACTCCAGCTCCAACCTTTGACACTGAAAATGTCACCTATTATGAGTTGGGCTCGAAGCAGCAGTTCGACTACGGCGATATTGGTGTCACTTTAAACGCAAGCGCCTTTTACTATGATTATGATGACATGGTTGTTTCATCGGTCATGACTGTTGGCAGCGTTCTGTCCACCCTTAACCTGTCAACTGATGGTGTCAGCAATTTGGGTAACATGGTGACTTTCAGCTTCAATGCGGCAGACGCGAGCATTATAGGCTTGCACATTGATGGTGGTCTAGATTTTGCTAATGGCTACAATTTAGACGGATCTCTAGTATTCTTGGACTCTGAACTGGATCCGGGCCGAACAATTGCCGATGGACGCTACAATGTTAACTCATCTAATGAGAATAACCTGCAGCGTGACATCGACGGTCATGAACTGCCTCGTACTCCGGATATTCAAGCTAAAGTTAACCTGAGCAAAAGCCACTTCTTGGAACAAGGTGTCTTCGATTGGATTTTGTCCGCTGGATACAAAGGTGAGTACTACTCCACTATCTTTAATTCCAAACTTTATGGTGCTACCGATAGCTTCACTCGCGAACGTTTGAATGGCACTATGGGAGACTTCTGGACTATTGATGTGGGCTTTGGCTTTGAGCCAGCAGCTCTGCCGAATGTGAAAGTTGAAGGTTTCATTAGCAACCTTACGGATGAGCATGAGGGCTCTGTCGCTCTTATCACTCAAGACACTCACACTCGCTTCTTCAACAGTCCGCGAAACGCAGGTTTGCGGGTTCGGGCTAAATTTTAGTCCTTATCAAAGTGGCCCTCCCCGAGCAGATTGCTTGGGGAGGGTTTTTTTTACTAAAGGTCTCCTGCTAAATGTCTAACTTGCGAAATTTCTTGAAAAAACTGCCGTTCTTATTTCTGGCCCTTGGGTTTATGGGAGGGGCGGCGACAGCTTCTGAGACACTCTGGCCAAAGGTTAAATCTAGTGTTCCTGCAAACCAAGCGCTGGAAGAAAAAATTACCGCCATCATGGCCGGCATGAGCCTGAAAGAAAAGGTAGGTCAGCTGATTATGGCGGAGATTAAGGCAATCTCGCCGAAAGACGCCAAACGCAATAACATTGGGGGCCTGCTGAATGGCGGCGGTTCTTGGCCTACCGAACAGCCTGGCTCGCGTCCAATCGACTGGCTGGCGATGGCTGACCTCTATTATAATGAAAGCGTGAAGTCTAAATCTCGGATACCGATTATTTGGGGCACGGATGCTGTTCATGGTCACAATAATCTGGCCGGTGCCACAATTTTTCCTCACAATATAGGCCTTGGAGCTGCAAACGACCCTGCTTTAATGCGAGATATTGGTACAGCCACGGCGCGCGAGGTTGTTGTTACAGGGATTGACTGGGTTTTTGCGCCGACTTTAGCGATTGTGCAAGATGTTCGTTGGGGCCGCACTTATGAGGGGTATTCCTCAGATCCCGAGATCGTCGCCAATTTGTCAAAAGAAATTTTGCTTGGCCTTCAGGGGCATCCGGCATTGGACAATTTTCTAACTGAAGAAAAAGTGATAGCAACAGCAAAACATTTTGTTGGGGACGGTGGTCCTGTCTATGGGTCGGGGCGCAACAAAAAAATTGATCAAGGAGATGTGCCGGTCGATGAGGCGACCTTGGCGCAGCTGCATGGCAGACCTTATATCGATGCTTTGGGGGTCGGTGTGCAAACCGTGATGGCCAGTTTCAGCAGCTGGAACGGGCAAAAAATGCACCACCATAAATATTTGCTCACCGATATTTTGAAAAACCGTATGGGCTTTGACGGCTTTGTCGTCGGCGATTGGAACGGCCATGAACAAGTGCCGGGGTGTTCGCCGTCAAGCTGTGCCGCGGCCATAAATGCCGGTGTTGATATGATTATGGTGCCCTATGAGTGGAAAAAATTCCTCGAAAACACCGTCCGGCAGGTTGAGCGCGGGGACATTACCATGGCGCGTCTTGACGATGCCGTGCGGCGTATTTTGCGGGTTAAGTTTCGCGCCGGTGTGATGAAGGGCAAAGCTCCGAGCGAGCGGCTTTTGGCGGGCCGCGCAGCGCTGATCGGCTTCGAGCCCCACCGCGCCGTGGCGCGCGATGCGGTGCGTAAATCCCTGACCCTGCTAAAAAATAATGCGGTTCTGCCGGTGCGCGCGAAGCGTGTCCATATTGCCGGAGTTGGGGCCGATAATGTACGCATGCAGGCCGGTGGGTGGACTATGGATTGGCAAGGCCGCGATGTGGCGGCTGATAAATACGCCGGCTTTACCACCGTCGGTGCCGGTTTGCGTGCCGCTTTGGCGGGCGCCGGTGCGCAAGAGGTTCCCGACGCAAATGCGCTGCGGGCGGGTGATGTTGCAATCTATGTTTTTGGCGAAACGCCTTATGCCGAGTTTGAGGGCGATAAGGACAGCACGGATTTTGATCGTCTGAGCAAAGCCGATATTGCGTTTTTCAAAGCCATGCAAGCCAAGGGCGTTAAAACCGTAGCGGTGTTTTTGACCGGTCGGCCGTCAGGCATTGATAAGATTATCGATTTGTCCGATGCTTTTGTCGTCGCGTGGTTGCCGGGCAGCGAGGGTGCCGGTATTGCCGATGTGTTGGTCGCCGATAATAAGGGCCAAGCGCGTTATGATTTTACCGGTAAACTGCCTTTCGCGTGGCCGGCCGATGACGCCGCCGCGATTGGCACGCGCTATAAATTGGGCTTTGGGTTAAGCTATTAGGGTATAAATGACCAAGTGTTGAGGAGAAGCGCATGCTGACACATTTAGATTTCACCATTATCGGGATTTACGCGCTGGTTTTATTCAGCGTGGCGATTTTTGTGTCGGTGCGCAAAACACCTGAAAATATGTCGAGCGAGGATTATTTCTTGGCCGGCAAAAGCCTGCCCTGGTGGGCGATTGGCGCATCCTTGATTGCCGCCAATATTTCAGCCGAGCAGATTATCGGCCAATCGGGCCAAGGTTTTGTCGTCGGTTTGGCGATTGCGGCCTATGAATGGCAAGCCGCGATTGTGCTGATTATCGTCGCCAAATATTTCCTACCGATTTTCTTGGAAAAGAAAATCTACACCATGCCGCAATTTCTCGACCAGCGTTTCGGCCCGCAAATCAAATCGCTAATGGCGGTGTTCTGGGTTGTTTTGTACACCGCCGTCAATCTCACAGCCGTATTGTGGCTCGGCGGCTTGGCGCTGACCGCGCTGACCGGTTGGGGTGTCATGGGGTCGATGATTGCGCTGGCGGCTTTTGCCGTCGTTTATTCGCTTTATGGCGGGCTGAAAGCCGTGGCGCTGACCGATATTATTCAGGTCGTGGTGCTGGTCGCCGGTGGCTTCGCCATCACGGCCGTGGTGTTGGATATGGTCGGCGATGGCGGCGGCATGGCTGCCGGTCTTGGTGTGCTGATGGGCGAATTGCCCGGGCATTTCAAAATGATCCTTGCCGATGACCATCCGAGCTATGGCAATCTGCCCGGCATTTGGACGCTGTTGGGCGGGCTTTGGGTGCTGCATTTTTCATATTGGGGGTTCAACCAATATATCATTCAGCGGGCGCTGGGCGCTGAAAGCCTGGCCGAGGCCCAAAAGGGTCTGGCTTTTGCGGCCGCTTTGAAGCTCCTCATTCCGTTGATCGTGGTTATCCCCGGCATTGCCGCGCTTTATCTGGCGCAGCAAGGCAAGCTCGATATGACGGCGCTGCAAACCAGCCCGGATTCGACCTATGGTATTTTGATGACCTTGGTGCCCGAGGGTCTGCGCGGTCTGGTATTCGCGGCGCTGATTGCGGCGATTGTGTCCTCGCTGGCCTCAATGATGAATTCGATCTCGACGATTTTCACCATGGATATTTACCGCGACATGATTGCCCGCGATAAAAGCGAAGCGCATTATGTCCGCGTCGGGCGGATTACTGCGGCTATTGCCATCGCCATTGCCGTCGTTTTGGCGCGGCCATTTCTGGGTGGCCTGGAAAGCGCCTTCCAATTGATCCAAGAATATACCGGCTTTATCGCACCGGGTGTGGTGTCGGTGTTCTTGCTCGGCATGTTTTGGAAGGGCTGCAATGCGCAAGGCGCGTTTGCCATGTTGTTGGTCTCCGTGGCCGCCAATATCGTGCTGAAATTCGCCACGCCCGATCTAGCCTTCATCATTCGCATCTGGTTCGTCTTCTTGAGCTGTCTGGCGCTCGGCTTTGTAGTGTCGCGTGTGAGCGGCAAAGGCGATGATGCGCGTGCTATAGATCTCGGGGTCATGCAATTCGCCACAAGCCGTGGCTTCAACCGCTCGGCGATTGTGCTGTGCGCGGTGCTGGTCGCCATTTATGTGGTCTTCTGGTAGCATGTCAGCTGCTTGTCGGATGTTAGGCACAATACATCAACGCGTCCTTTTGGGCCTCGTTACCCTCGCCGCGCTGGCTTTTGCCAACGCTGAGGCGGGCGAGGGGGCTGAGGCGGCACAAGCTGAGATGGCCTATCGCTCGGCCCCTTTATGGGGCGGCATGCACCTCAAGGCGTTGGATATGAGCGAACATCACCGTGATATCAAAGTGATGGTGCCCTTGCCGACGCTGCCCTATGGCCCGGCTCTGGCCTATAATCATCATCAATATGAAGTACGGACGCCGATGACGGGTGTCGAGACTGGCGGTGGATCGCGCAGCCTGCTGGCCAAATTGCCGTTTGGCTTGACGCTGGAAGCGGGGCAGAGATTGGACCGGTTCGGCCGCCGCCGTGATGATTTTGTAGGCCTTTCTTTCACCCTTACAGATAAGCGGGTAGCGCCGCGTCATCCGGCATCACGCTCCCTAGGGGTTGACCGTGGTGCGCCGATGCCGCCGCATATAGACGCTGAGCGGGGCTTGGGCGGCTTTTGGCGCATTGCCGGATCGGTTGCATTATTGGCCGTGCTGGCCGGTGGCGGCGGCGGTGGTGGCAGCAGCAGTCGTGCCATGGCCGATGACGCCCCCTCATCGGGCGGCGATACGGACTGGCAATTAGTATGGCAGGACGGCTTTGATGGCACCACGCTCAATGCCGCAAATTGGAGTGCTACGGATAGCTATGGTCGCGAAAATTCAATCGGCGCATGCTGGGGCGGCGGCAATAATGAGGCGCAATGTTATACATCGCGACCGCAAAATGTCTCGGTAGAGGGCGGCAATCTCGTCTTGACGGCGCGTGTTGAAGACTACACGGCCAGCGGTGCACTTGGCGCTGAGACCCGCGCCTATACGTCGGGTCGTGTGCAGACCAATGGCAAGCGTGATTTCAAATATGGCCGCTTTGAAGCGCGAATCAAATTGCCGACCGGTGATGGCGTGTGGCCGGCTTTTTGGATGTTGCCCAGCGCGCAGGCCTATGGAAGTTGGCCGTATTCCGGTGAGATCGACATTATGGAAAATGCCGATGGCAATGCGTCCATCGGTGGTGCCATGCATTACAATAACCCGCAATCGCCGAGCTATAGTCCGATTTATCAAACCCGCGTGACAGCGGCGCAACCGACGCAATGGAACACGTATCGGGTCGATTGGCATCCCGATGAAATCAATTGGTATTTAAACGATCAGCGCTATTTCAGTGTGCAGAAAAATTCATGGCGCAATGGCGCACACGCGGTTGGCACTTCTGATCACGCGCCGTTTGACCAAGACTTCCACCTGATCCTCAATCTGGCCATGGGCGGCAATTATACCGGCGGCTCGATCAACAATTCTGCGTTTGGCACGGAAGGCCATAAGATGCTGGTCGATTATGTGCGTGTCTATCAATGCGGTGCCGGGGCTAATGCGTGCCGCAGTAGGTAGGGCTCAGACCTTCTTATAAACCTCGGCCCCGCCGACGCGGAACTCGGTGGATTTTGCTTTCATCCCCTCAGCCAGCGCGTCTTCGGGCTGCATGTTCAGCTTGGCGGCATAGTCGCGCACATCTTGGGTGATTTTCATCGAACAGAAATGCGGCCCGCACATGGAACAAAAATGCGCCACTTTCATCGATTGCTTGGGTAGCGTCTCGTCGTGATAGCAGCGCGCCGTATCGGGGTCGAGCGACAGATTGAACTGGTCGTCCCAACGAAACTCGAAACGCGCTTTGCTGAGGGCATTATCGCGTATCTGCGCGCCCGGATGGCCTTTAGCCAAATCGGCTGCATGGGCTGCCAGCTTATAGGTGATGATGCCGGTTTTGACGTCATCCTTATTGGGCAGGCCCAAATGCTCTTTCGGCGTCACATAACAAAGCATGGCGGTGCCGTACCAGCCGATTTGCGCCGCCCCAATGGCCGAGGTGATGTGGTCATAACCAGGCGCAATATCAGTGGTCAGCGGGCCTAAAGTGTAGAACGGGGCCTCGTCGCACCAGTCGAGCTGCTTGTCCATATTCTCTTTGATGAGTTGCATCGGCACATGGCCGGGGCCTTCGATCATCACCTGCACATCGTGCTGCCAAGCGATTTGCGTCAGCTCGCCCAGCGTTTCCAGCTCGCCCAATTGCGCCGCGTCATTGGCGTCGTAAATCGACCCCGGGCGCAAGCCATCCCCCAAAGAAAAGGAGACGTCATAGGCTTTCATAATCTCGCAAATCTCCTCGAAATGCGTGTAGAGGAAGCTCTCTTTGTGGTGCGCCAGGCACCATTTCGCCATAATCGAGCCGCCGCGCGAGACGATACCGGTCATGCGCTCGGCCGTCAGCGGCACATATTTCAACAGCACACCGGCATGGATGGTGAAATAATCGACACCTTGCTCGGCCTGCTCGATAAGCGTGTCGCGGAACATCTCCCAAGTCAGTTCCTCGGCCTTGCCGTCGACTTTTTCCAGCGCTTGATAAATCGGCACCGTGCCGATGGGCACAGGCGCGTTTCTCAAAATCCATTCGCGGGTCTCGTGAATATGTTTGCCGGTGGAGAGGTCCATAATCGTGTCGGCTCCCCAGCGAATGCCCCAACTCATTTTATCGACCTCCTCACCAATCGAAGATGTGACGGCGCTATTGCCGATATTGCCGTTCACTTTGACGAGGAAATTGCGCCCGATAATCATCGGCTCGCTTTCGGGATGGTTGATATTGGCCGGAATAATGGCGCGACCGCGCGCCACTTCCTCTCGCACAAATTCGGGCGTTATCTCGGTGACAAGATTGGCACCAAAAGCTTCGCCGCCATGTTGGCGCGTCAACATCGCGGCCATTTTCTCAGACATGCGCCGCCCTTTTTCGCCGCTCGCGGCCAAGGCTTCCATATAGGCGTGGCGGTTTTGGTTTTCGCGAATGGCGATATATTCCATCTCCGGCGTCACAATGCCCTGCCGCGCATAATGCATTTGGCTGACATTTTTGCCCGGCTTGGCGCGGCGCACCGGCCGCGTCAGGTTGAAACGCAGCGCCGTCAGCTTTTCGTCATCCAGCCTTTGCCGCCCGTAATCCGAGCTCGGCCCGTCGAGAATTTGCGTGTCATTGCGCTCCTCAATCCAGCTTTGGCGCAGCGGTGCCAGGCCGTCGCGAATATCTATTTTGACGTCCGAGTCGGTATAAGGCCCTGATGTGTCATAGACATAAATCGGCGGGTTTTCTTCGCTGGTTTGGCCCGACAGCACCATATCGGTCGGGGTCGGGTCTTGCGTAATCTTGCGCATCGGCACGCGAATATCAGGCCGCGAGCCGGTCACATATATTTTTTCGCTGTTCGGCAGCGGCGCGATGGACGCATCATCGACTTTGGCGTCTGCGCTTGAAAAGCTGGTCTTTTTGGTCTGATTTTGGGTCATATTTTCAGCATGAGGTTCGGTTTGGCGCATCGGTGATTTCCTCTAATGACCTCGCTAGGCATTTGGCGTAGGAGAGGCGCTAGCCTAGCCCAGCCGCCGCCCGCGTCCAATGGAAAGTTTGCGGAAAATTTGCGGAAAGTTTTTGGTTGCGGTGCGTTTTGCAAATTGCCACGCTGCGCTTAGGAAAAACAAAAACAATAAAAACAATCCATCCGAATATTTCGCTTTATCCGACACATCGGCACTGGTTTTACTTTGGCTCAGCGACGGTTTTTTTGAAACCGAAACGGCAAGGGATTATGTGCGCGGTCTGGACAAGTCGGCCGGTCTGCCGCTTTACCGGACGGGCAGCGCTGTGTGGCCGCATTATGGTGAGGTCATCACCAATCGGAAATATGCCATCCGCCATTTGGCGCAACGTCACCGGCGCCCGCAAATCATTATCGCCGGCGCCGGTCTTGACGCGATGGGCGTGGAGCTGGCCGGTCTGCTGGATGGGGTGACGATATTTGAGATCGACCGCGCCGATATGCAGGCCAAACAAAAGATGATTGAGGCGAGCGATAAGCGCGCCAAGGAGCCGTTTCACGAGCGGTCGCAATTGGTCTGCGTGTCGGCGGACCTCACCGCGCCCGAACATTGTCTGGCGCAGCTGGAGAATGCCGGTTGGCAAGCCGCGCGCCCCAGCCTGCTGATTCTCGAGGGCATTAGCTATTATCTTGGCCCGGCGCAATTGACCGATTTGGTCGGTGCGCTGCAGCCGGCTTGTATTATCGGCGATATTTTATTGCCCGATGAGGGCCTGAACGGCGAGGCGGCGTGCATTTCCAACGACGTTTTCGGGGCCGTTGAGGCGGCTTGCGACCTGCCGCCGGTCACCCATTATAGCGGCGCGCAATTGGCTGACATATTGGATTACGCGCTGTCCGAGCAATGGCCGATGGAGCGCATCGAAAAACGGCGCACCGCGCGTCTGCACTATTTTGCCCCGCCGTTTCAAGGGTGGATTGAAGTGGTGGTGCTTGCGGGCAAAGAAAACCCCACATGAATTGCCTAAAAGGGGCTTGAATTTCTGCAATTCGAAGGGCTATGCTTTATGACGCAGGCGTCACCTTTTCAATAATCACGACGCTGAACTGATTTAGGAGACCGTTATGAGCGAAGCCATTAAGCAGGAAGCCGTTCCGGGGCATGATTATGCCTATAATACGCCGCTGGAGGAATTGGATGTTTCCAATCCGCATTTGTGGCCGTCTGAAGAAATGTGGCCGATTTTCGAGCGCCTTCGCAATGAAGACCCGCTGCATTATTGCGCCGATGGTTGGAATTCGCCTTACCGCAAAGAAGAAGATGCACCCATTGGCCCTTACTGGTCGGTGACGCGCTATGACGACATTATGGCCATTGATACGGACCATAAGCGCTTTTCTTCCGAGCCTTCTATCGTGCTGCCGGACCAGGCAGAGGATTTCAAACTGCCGATGTTTATCGCCATGGACCAACCCAAGCATGATGTGCAGCGCAAAACGGTCGCGCCTATCGTCTCGCCGATGAGCCTCGCAGAAATGTCAACGCTGATCCGCGAGCGCACGCAGAACTTGCTGGACACGCTGCCCGTCAATGAAGAGTTTGACTGGGTCGATACGGTATCGATCGAGCTGACCACAATGATGCTGGCAACGCTGTTCGACTTTCCGTTTGAAGACCGCCGCAAGCTGACCCGCTGGTCGGATGTGGCGACCGCCGGTCCGGAAACCGGTATCGTTGAAAGCGAAGACCAACGCCGCGCCGAGCTGATGGAATGCGTTGAGTATTTCATGGGGCTTTGGGGCCAGCGCATCGGTAAAGACGGCCATGACCTCATCACCATGCTGGCCAATGGCGAAGAAACCAAAGACATGGACACGATGGAATATTTGGGCAATCTCATTCTGCTGATTGTGGGCGGTAATGACACCACCCGTAACTCCATGTCGGCGTCTATCTATGGCTCCAATCTGTTCCCGGCCGAATGGGAAAAAGTGCGCGCCAATCGCGACCTCATCCCCAACACTGTGGCTGAGGTTATTCGCTGGCAAACGCCGCTTTCCTATATGCGCCGCCGCGCTCTTGAGGATGTTGAGATGCACGGCAAGACCATCAAAAAAGGCGACAAGATTGCCATGTGGTATGTGTCGGGCAATCGCGATGAGCGCAAATTTGAAAACCCCAATGAGCTGATTTTCGACCGCCAGAACGCCCGCAATCACATCTCTTTCGGTTTCGGCATTCACCGTTGCTTCGGCAACCGTTTGGCCGAATTGCAATTGCAAATCCTGTGGGATGAAATGCTCAAGCGTTTCTCGAAAGTCGAGATTACCGGTGAACCGACGCGCAGCTTGTCGAGCTTCGTCAAAGGCTACACCAAAATGAACGTTATTTGTCGCGACTGATGCTTAACGATTGCAAAGGAACTGATGCTTAACGATTGCAAAGGAAAAGTCGCGCTGGTTACCGGTGCGGCGACGGGGATTGGGCGCTCTTGCGCGCGAGCCTTGGCACAAGCCGGCGCTGTCGTCATCGCCACTGATATTGATCAAAAAGGGGTTGAAGAAACCGCCTCCCTCATCACTGAGGCAGGCGGCATGGCGCGCGCTTTGGTGCAGGACGTGACGCAAGAGGATGTCTGGCAAGACATTATCAAAAATATCAAAGCCCAAGAAGGCAAGCTGCATGTGCTGGTCAATAATGCCGGTATTGCTGTCGGCGCGTCGATTACCGAAATGTCACTAGATGACTGGCAACGCCAGATCGCGATCAATCTCGATGGGGTTTTTCTAGGCTGTAAACACTCCATTCCGCTGATGACCGAAAGCGGCTCCGGCTCGATTATCAATATCTCATCCGTGGCCGGTTTGCGCGGCACGCCCGGGCTTAGCGGTTATTGCGCCACCAAAGGTGGGGTGCGTTTAATGTCGAAAGCCGTGGCGGTTGAATGCGCCAATAATGAATGGCCGGTGCGCTGCAACAGCCTGCATCCGGGCGTTATCGACACTGATATTTGGGGGCGCGAGATTGCCGGCATTGCCGAGAACAATCCTGACATGGTGGCACCGGGCGGCAATCGCATCGATGTCAATCTGGTGGCTATGGCGGTTCCCGGCGGCAAACCCGGCCTTCCGGATGATATCGCCAATGGCGTGGTCTATCTCGCTTCCGACGCCTCGTCTTACGTTAACGGCACAGAGCTGGTCATTGATTACGCCATGACGGCGCGATAGTCTGACTGCAGTTTTTGATTTTCAGTAGGATTTTGCATGTCTGTTGACGGCATTTTTCCGGCTATGCCGGACGATATTTACCTGACCGATAAAGGCAAACCCGCTTGCCTTATCCGCGCGCTGACACCGGTAGCCCTTGATGAATGGCGCAAAGGTTTGGCCGGGCCGCATCTGGCGTGGATGGAAACGGCGCATTTCACCGCCGCTAGCGGCGAAGTGCTGCTGCTGCCCGATACGGCGGGGGGGCTGGAAGCGGTGCTTTTGGGACTGGGCAAAACGCCCGACCCGATGGCTTTGGCGGCGTTGCCGAAAAAATTGCCGGCCGGTGCCTACCGCCTCGATGCCGCGGCGCCCGCACAAGTGCGCGCCATGGCACCACTTGCTTGGGCTATGGGGTGTTATCGTTTCGAGCTTTACAAACAAAGTGCGCCCGCGAGCGACTGGCCGCAATTGGTGTTGGATAAAAATACCGACCGCGCTCGTATCGACCGCCTCAACCGCGCCGTCTATTCGGCGCGCCATCTCATCAACACGCCGGCCGCCGATATGGGGCCGGAAGCGTTGGAGGCGGTGATGCAAAAACTCGCCAAGCAGCACAAAGCCGAGCTGAACGTCATCAGCGGCGATGCGCTGCTCGCAGAAAATTATCCGATGATTCACGCCGTCGGGCGCGCCGCCAAACAAGCGCCGCGTTTTCTCGACCTGACTTGGAACGGGGCGGATGCAGCCGATGCGCCCAGACTGACGCTTATCGGCAAAGGCGTGTGTTTCGATACGGGCGGCCTCAATTTGAAGCCCGGCAATTATATGGATTTGATGAAAAAGGATATGGGCGGCGCGGCACTGGCCGTTGCGCTGGCCGATGCGGTGATGGATGCGGGCCTGCCGGTGCGCTTGCGCCTGATGATAGGCGCGGTGGAAAACGCCATCGGGCCGGATGCGTTTCGCCCCGGCGATGTGCTGGCGAGCCGCAAAGGTTTGAGCGTCGAGATCGGCAATACCGATGCCGAAGGGCGACTGGTGCTGGCCGATATGCTGGCTGAAGCGGATACGCAAAACCCCGATGTGATGATTGATTTCGCGACTTTGACCGGTGCGGCGCGCGTCGCCATGGGCCCTGAGGTAACGCCGTTTTACACCCATTCCGACGCGCTGGCCGAAGGGCTGGCGCAGGCCGCTGCCCAAGAAAACGACCCGCTTTGGCGGATGCCGCTTTGGGCCGGATATGATGGCTGGCTTGATAGCGATATCGCTGATGTTAATCATATCTCCAGCTCGCCCATGGGCGGCTCAATTACCGCGGCGCTGTTTCTGTCCCGCTTTGTCGAAACGTGCCCTGACTGGGTGCATTTCGACACTTATGCGTGGAACGTGAAAGCCCGCGCCGGACGCCCGGTCGGCGGTGAGGCGCAAGCCATCCGCGCCGTCTATCATTATTTGGAAGCGCGTTTTGGCGGCTAAGCCGAAACCCGATCCGCGTCTCAACCCGTGGCGCGATGATTTGGCGGCGGCGCATTTGCGCGGCGAAGTCGAAGCCCCAAAATTTGTCGAAGGTGTGGTGAAGCAGGTTACCTCGCCTGTCGCCACGCTGCGGCGCAGTCCGGCCGATGGCGCCATGCAGGACACGCAATTGCTATATGGCGAGACGTTTCGCGTCTTTGAGACGAAAAATGGCTGGGCTTGGGGACAGGCCGAAAGCGATGATTATGTCGGCTATGTGCCGGATAATGCATTTAATACGGAGGGCGAATCGGTGCAGCCGAGCACCCATTGGCTGACCGCGCTTAGAAGTTTTGTCTATCGCGATGCCAATATTAAAAGCCGCCCGCTCATGGCGATTTCTTTCGGCGCGCGCTTGGCGGTGACCGCCACCCAGAATAATTTCGCCGCGCTGGCCGGTGGCGGATTTTTGTACGCGCCGCATATGGCACCGATAGATGCGTTTGAAACCGATCCGGTTGCGGTGGCGCGGCGCTTTATCGGGGCGCCGTATTTCTGGGGCGGCCGCGAGGCGACCGGTCTCGATTGCTCGGCCCTGGTGCAAGCGGCGTTGATGGCGTGCGGCTTTGCCTGCCCGCGCGATAGCGATATGCAAGAAGCCGCTCTCGGTGTCGCCCTGGGTGTCGCCCTCGGAGGCGGGGCCAGTGAAGAGGCCAGTGATGAGGTCGAGACACCCGCTTATGGCGATATTGTCTTTTGGAAAGGCCATGTCGGTTTTATTTCCGGCGATAATTTACTGCTGCACGCCAATGCGCATCATATGGCGGTAGCGGAAGAGCCGTTTGACGCAGCTTGCGCGCGCATCAAAGCCGCCGGCGGCGGCGCGGTCACGTCGATCAAGCGTCTTTAGCCGTCTAAGGCGGCGGCCAGCAATTCTTGCGTATAGGTCTCGCGCGGTGCGGTGAAAATCTGCTCGGCGGCACCTTCTTCTACACAGACGCCGTTTTGCATCACCATGACGCGGTGGGATAGCGCGCGCACCACTTTCAAATCATGGCTGATAAATAAATAGGTCAGACCTTTTTCGGCTTGCAGGCGGCGCAACAGGGCGATGATGTGCGCCTGCACGGAGCGGTCGAGTGCGCTGGTCGGTTCGTCCAGCACGATAAATTGCGGCTCCAAAATAAGCGCGCGGGCAATGGCGATGCGTTGTCGTTGGCCGCCGGAAAACTCATGCGGATAACGCGCCGCCATTTCGGGGTCGAGCTCGACCTCGCGCATAATGTCGGCAAGGCGCGCGGCCACCGCTTCGCGGTTGAGCTGCGGCTCGTGCAGTTTCAACCCCTCGGTAATGATATCGCCGACACTCATGCGCGGGGAAAGCGCCCCAAACGGGTCCTGAAAAACGATTTGCATATGTTTGCGCAGCGTGCGGCGGGCTTTGCGCGAGACGCCGATAATATCGCGCCCGTCAAAGCGCGCTTTGCCGTTGGCCGCTTGCAGCCCCAAAAGCGCGCGTCCCAAAGTGGTTTTTCCCGAACCGCTTTCGCCGACAATGCCCAGCGTCTCGCCGCGATTGACGGTGAAAGAAATATCGGTGACGGCTTTCACATAACCAGTGGTGCGGCGCATCAGGCCGGTTTTGACCGGAAACCAGACGCGCAAATTATCGGCCTCAATAAGCGGCTCGGTGGTTTCCAGCGGTGGCGCGGTGCCGCTCGGCTCGGCATTGATAAGCTGGCGCGTATAGGGATGCTTTGGGGTGTTTAAAACATCATCCACCGCACCGTCTTCGACAATATCGCCGTGCTGCATCACATAAATCCGCTCGGCCATATTCTTGACCACGCCGAGGTCATGGGTGATGAGCAGCACCGCCATGTCGAATTCAGCTTGCAGCTCTTTCAACAAGTCGAGGATTTGTTTTTGAATGGTCACATCGAGGGCGGTTGTCGGCTCGTCAGCGATAAGAAGGTCGGGCTGATTGGCCAGCGCCATGGCAATCATGACGCGCTGTCTTTGCCCGCCCGATAATTCATGCGGCAGGGCGCTCATGCGTTTTTCAGCATCGGGAATACCGACACGGTTCAGCAGGCGCAATGTCTCAACGCGCGCGGCGCTACGGCTAAGACCTTGATGTATTTCAATAATTTCAGATATTTGTTTTTCGATGGAATGCAGCGGATTGAGCGAGGACATCGGCTCTTGGAAAATCATCGAAATGCGATTGCCGCGCACCGAACGTATTTCAGCCTCGGGCAGGCCCAATAAATCGGCACCCTCGAACAGCACTTTGCCGCTATCGTGAAACGCCGTCGGATAGGGCAGCAGCTTGAGGATGGACAATGCGCTGACCGATTTTCCCGAGCCGCTTTCGCCGACCAGACCGACCGTCTCGCCATGGCGGATATGAAACGACACGCCATTGACGGCGATGGATTTTTGCCCGTCGCTGATAAAGCCGACCGAGAGATTTTCAACTTTGAGGAGGTCTGTCATGCGCGCCTCACATCAATGTCTTGCGCGGGTCAAACGCGTCGCGCACCGCTTCGCCGATAAAAATAAGCAGCGACAGCATGGCGGCAATGGTGAAAAAGCCCGACAGGCCAAGCCACGGGGCTTGCAAATTGGCTTTGCCCTGGGCCAGCAATTCGCCCAATGAGGGCGAGCCGGGCGGCAGGCCGAACCCGAGAAAATCAAGCGAGGTCAAAGTGGTGATGGAGGCGTTCAGGATAAACGGCATGAAAGTCAGCGTCGCCACCATGGCATTGGGCAAAAGATGGCGCCGCATAATGGTGGTGTTGGAGACACCCAGCGCCCGCGCCGCCTCGACATATTCGAAATTACGCGCGCGCAAAAATTCGGCACGCACCACGCCGACCAGTGCCACCCAAGAAAACAAAAGCAGAATGCCAAGCAATATCCAAAAGCCCGGCTCGATGACGGCGGCGATAATGATGAGTAGATAAAGCGACGGCACGGATGTCCAAATTTCGATAAAGCGCTGCATCGCCAAATCGGTCCAGCCGCCGAAATAGCCCTGCACGGCCCCCGCCGCAATGCCGATAATCGACGAAACAATGGTCAGTGCCAGACCGAACAGCACCGAGATACGAAAGCCGTAAATCAACCGCGCCAGCACATCACGGCCTTGGTCGTCTGTGCCCAGCCAGTTCTCGGCGCTGGGCGGGGCCGGAGCCGGGCGGTCAAGATTGAGATTGATGGTGTCGTAGCTATAGCGCAGTGGCGGCCAGATGATGAAACCGTCCTTGTCGCCGCGCTCGCCCTCAATCAGCGCCACCACAAAAGGGTCGCGATAATCCGCCTCGGTGGCGAAATCGCCGCCAAATTCGGTCTCGGCATAGGCCACGAAAACCGGCATATAGAAGCCGCCCTCATGGCGAATGAGCAGCGGTTTATCATTGGCCAGAAATTCCGCAAACAGGGTGAGAAAAAACAATATGCCGAACAGCCAGAGCGATATCACGCCGCGCCGATTGGCTTTGAAATTGCGCCAGCGCCGCTGGTTGAGCGGCGATATGGTGAGCGCTTTGCCCATCGCGCTAGCCTTGCCCCCGCGCTTCAAAATCAATACGCGGGTCAACCCACATATAAGTCAGGTCGGAAACCAGCGTCACAATGAGGCCGATGAGACCGAAAATATACAAGCTGGCAAAGACCACCGGATAATCGCGATTGATAATGCTCTCGTAAGATAAAAGCCCCAAACCGTCGAGCGAGAAAATGGTCTCGATGAGCAACGAGCCGGTGAAAAAAGCGCCGATAAAAGCGCCCGGAAAACCGGCAATTACAATCAGCATGGCGTTGCGAAAAACATGCCCGTAAAGCACGCGGGATTCGTCCAGCCCTTTGGCGCGCGCGGTGACGACATATTGTTTGCGTATCTCGTCGAGAAAGGCATTTTTGGTCAATAGCGAGGTGGTGGCAAAACCAGCAATGGTCATGGCCAGCACCGGCAGGGTGATGTGCCAGAGATAATCGCCGATTTGGCCAAGCGTGCTCAGCTCGTCAAAATTATCCGAGGTCAGGCCGCGCAGAGGGAACCAGTCGAAATATGAGCCGCCGGCAAACAGCACAATCAGCATCACCGCGAACAAAAAGCCCGGTATCGCATAGCCGACAATAATCACCGCGCTGGTCCAGACATCGAAGCGCGTGCCGTCGCGCCGCGCTTTGGCGATGCCCAGTGGGATGGAGATGAGATAAGTTAGAAGCGTCGTCCATAGCCCCAAAGTGATGGAGACCGGCAGTTTTTCCATGATTAAATCAACCACCGGAATATCGCGGTAATAGCTCTCGCCGAAATCAAAGCGCGCATAATCGGCAATCATTTTGAAAAAGCGTTCATGCATTGGCTTGTCAAAGCCGAACTGCGCTTCCAGCTCGGCGATAAATTCCGGATCGAGACCTTGCGCGCCGCGATAACGCGAATTGACCGCCGCTTGGGTCGCCGCATTGGCGTTCATCGCGCCGCTATCTTGGGTGCTGGTAAAGCGTGACGTTGCGCCGACATCATGGCCCTGCAATTGCGCAATCACCCGCTCCACCGGCCCGCCCGGTGCGAATTGCACAATCGCGAAGCTGATGGCCATAATGCCGAAAATGGTCGGCACCATGAGCAAAAGACGGCGGAGAATATAGGCGGCCATAGATTATTTTTCCTTCCACCAAATGGTCGGGAAGCCGAGATCGTGTTTGGGCATATTGCTCGGGCGCTTCAGCCCTTGCCAATAAGCGAGGCGCTCATGCGGGGCGTGCCATTGCGGCATGATGTAATGATTGGAGATTAAAACCCGGTCGAGCGCGCGCGTCGCGGTCACCAGAGCGGCCCGCGATTTGGCGAAGATCAGCTGCTCGATAAGCGTGTCCACGGCCGGGTCTTTAATGCCGACATAATTGCGCCCACCCGGCCTGTCGGCCGCCGCCGATGACCAATAATCGCGCTGCTCATTACCCGGCGATAAAGACTGGGCGAAGCTCATCACCACAGCGTCGAAATCATAATTGGTAACGCGGTTTTGATATTGCGTCGGGTCAATGGTGCGCAGCTTGGCGTCAATGCCCAGCTTGGCGAGGTTTTTGATATAGGGCGCGACAATGCGCTCAAACGCCGGTTGCACCAGCAGAAACTCAATGGTGAAGATCTGACCGTCTTTTTGCAATTTGCCGTCGACAATGCTCCAGCCCGCCTGCTCGAACAAGGCGCGGGCTTTTCTCAAATTGGCGCGGATATTGCCACTGGCATCGGAGACCGGATTTTGAAATAGCGGGCCGAAAGTCTTGGCCGGTAATTTATCGCGCAGCGGTTCCAAGAGTTTCAGCTCATCAGCTGAAGGGGGGCCGCTGGCGGCCAGCTCCGAGCCCTGAAAAAACGAACCGGTGCGGGCATATTGGCCGTAAAATAAATTCTTTTTGGTCCATTCGAAATCATAGGCCCAGTTCAGCGCCTCGCGGACGCGGATATCGTCAAAACGCGGACGCCGCAAATTGAAAACAAAACCCTGCATACCGGCGGAGTTTTCAAGCGTCACCGTCTCCTTCACCATCTCGCCGCTGGCCACGGCGGGCGTGTCATAGCCGGTGGCCCAAATGCGCGAGGAGAATTCGCTGCGGAAATCCACCTCGCCGGCTTTCAACGCCTCAAACGCCACTGTGTCGTCGCCGAAATAGATATATTTTATCTCGCCAATATTGTTTTTGCCGATATTGACGTTCAAATCTTTGGCCCAGTAATCATCGCGGCGTTGATAGGTGATGGCGCGTCCGGCATCGACGGCGCTGATCTTATAAGGTCCTGAAACCGGCGGTATTTCCAAAGTCGTATCGGCCAGCGAGCGCCCCTCAGCGTTCCAATAATCTTTTTTGAGAATCGGCAACTGGCCCAATATCATCGGCAATTCGCGGTTTCCGGTTTGGCCGAAGCGGAAGGTAATCTCATGCGCATTGGGGCTGTCATAGCCCACCACATCGGCGTAATAGGCGCGGTAAAAAGGATGCGCTTTTTTGAGCGCCGTCAAAGAAAACGCCACATCGTCGGCGGTGACGGGGCTGCCGTCAGAAAACGTCGCTTTTTTATTGAGGCGGAAACTGACGGAAGAATAATCATCGGCATGGCGCACCGCTTCGGCGATGAGGCCATATCCGGCGCTCGCCTCATCCAGCGAGCCGGTCATCAGCGTGTCGTGTATCAAGCCCAAGCCGGTGGCGGCGTTGCCTTTAATGGTGAACCGATTGAGATTGTCAAACGAGCCAATAGCGGCGATGCGCACCGCGCCGCCTTTCGGTGCTGATTTATTGACATAGGGAAATTGCGCGAAGCCTTTCGGCAAGTCCGGCTTGCCGAATAATGACAGGCCGTGCATCCAATCACCGGCCCGCGCATTAAACGGCAAAAGCACAAGGGTGAGCACACAAAGAACACGCATCAGAGGGGACATGATATCTCCATATCAAGGCAAAATAGGCCTAACAGGGCTTTTCAACAAAGCCGGATGAAACGCTATGGAAGCAAAAATAAAGGCCGCGGACAAGTTGCTTGTGCGCGGCCTCGAAGCTCTTGGACGGGCTTATTTCAAGCTGTCGAGATAAGCGATGATATTGGCGCGATCCTTGGCTTTTCGAAGGCCGGCAAAAGCCATATTGGTGCCGGCTGCGTATTTTTTCGGGTTTTCCAAAAACCCGTTCAGCGCTTCATAATCCCACGCACCGTCCATGCCGGCCAGTGCGCCGGAATAAGTAAAGCCGCCATGTTGGCCGATGCCGCGGTCAACAATACCGTAGAGCGCCGGGCCGATTTTATTGGCCCCGCCGGGCTCGAAGCTGTGGCAGGAAACGCATTTCTTCGCCACTTTCATGCCTTTATCGATGGAGGCCGAGGCCAGCATCTCGGCTATCGGCACAACCTCTTCGGCGACCGCGGCAACCGCAACAGCGCCTTCTTCTTCAACGCCCTCGACCACATAAGCAGTGGGGTCGGCGGGCTCAGCTTCGAACATAATGCCGCCAAGGTTTTGCACGCCCAGATAGACAAGCAAGGTGAACAATACGGCACCGGCGATTTTATTAAGTTCAAAACTGTCCATTTTTTCCCCCAATGACTGCACAACATCACAAACAGCAAGCCAATTTTCGGCTGGTGAATTTCGTGC
>Ga0181604_10000137_pt1 | contig 64659 bp, 115 predicted proteins | sample 041ome_12_FD_148663 | JGI IMG/M metagenome (GOLD analysis project Ga0181604, IMG submission 148663) | Coastal salt marsh microbial communities from the Groves Creek Marsh, Skidaway Island, Georgia - 041410US metaG (spades assembly) | ecosystem: Environmental > Aquatic > Marine > Intertidal...
AAATGACATTGGATGCATTTTTTGGTTAATGGGTTTACAAATTGGTCAAAATGCGATATAATAATGATATATTAAAAGGAGTAACTATATGAACGATTGGGCTGATGATATGAAACTAATGCACGAAAAGTTTGGTGTGCATGATTGGTTTCAAGCAAATAAAGAAAATAAAGATCTTATGGATAAGTATCTTCGTTTCCGTCTTTCTATGTGTAAAGAAGAACTTGACGAAACAATGACTGCTATTGAATCTAAAGATCCAGAAGAAATTGTAGATGGCTTAATCGACCTATGTGTCTTTGCTATTGGTACACTAGACGTATTTGGTGTAGATGCTAATCAGGCATGGGATCAGGTATATAAAGCAAATATGGTTAAGTCACCTGGTGTAAAAGAAGGTCGACCTAATCCATTTGGCTTACCCGATCTAATTAAACCCGAAGGATGGAAATCACCAAGCCACGAGGGCAACCATGGAAATCTCACTAACGCTTTTTAAAAATATTTACGATAATAAAACAAATCGTAATACTAATCTTAAAAGCTTTCAAGACTTTGAAAAAGTATTGTATGATTTGTCTAATATTCAACGTAAGTCTAAGGGTGAAGCCGAGCTCATGTCGCCTGCCGTCTATGAGAAAGGTACTACCCGTGCGAATGCAAATGTTATTGAATGGTGCGGTTGGTGTGCAGTTGATGTAGACGATTATAAATTTGATGGTGAATTAAAAGATGCAATCCTTAATCATACCCGTAACTGGCGTTTCGTTTGTTATTCTACTGCTAGCAGTACTCTCGATTATCCGAAGTTTAGACTTGTATTTCCACTTAAAAGAAAAATATCGAATAAGGAAATTCCTCGTTTCAACTTTGCGTTACAGAATGCACTCGGAGGAATCGGAGATGAACAAACAAAAGATCTTGCTAGAATGTATTACATTCCTGCTAATTATGTCGGGGCTAACAATTTTATCTTCTCTCACGATGGCGATTATGTTGATCCAGATGCTTTAATAAAGGAATTCCCTTATGCCGAAAAAACCAATTCAAGCAAATTCTTTGATCGACTCCCAGAAGAACTCCAAAGACAAATCGTCGAGCACAGAAAATCAAGAATGGACAACACTGACATACGGTGGACGTCCTATCGCGACTGTCCCTTCTTCCCTCGTAATCTCGAAAAAGAATACAGAGTCATAAGCAATACCGGTTGGTATCATAAAATGTATCAGATAATGGTTGCTATTGCTGGTAATGCTATTAAGAAAGAATATCCTATTACTGCAGATGAAATAGCTTCCCTTTGTAGAGAATTAGATATGGAAACTGGTAATTGGTATAAAAGTAGACCACTAGATAAAGAAGCAGATCGTGCACTTGAATACGTTTATAGAAACATTTGATATTAGAGATATAGATCCGGATCTTCTTAAATCCCGAGCTAAAGCCGAGGCTGATAGAGTGTGGAAGCCCTATCAGAATAGATCTTGGAAAGATGCTTATATTAGTTGTCTTCAAGGTGGCGTTGCGGAAATACATGTGATATCTCAAGGATATAAGGATGATCCAAGACCATTTTTAGATCAAATTAATCTAGAAGGCGATACTATTGATAATAAAGTTCTAGATTGTACAGATAAACCTCAGGCCTGGCTAGATGCCGGCATTAGAAGAATACTGAATGATATGACAGAAAAGAAGTTTAAATACGGTGATGGGGTGGCAAATCAGATATACTTCTGGGTTATACGGAATAGGTATACGTGTAAATTACATAGGATATTTAAATGGTCAAATAATGATAAAAAATTCAAATAAAATGAATTTAGGGGGTTTACATTCCTAAAAAGCTATGATATAATATACTAGTAAAATAGGAATTAGGAGATTCAAATGTACAAGTTTTTAGAAAATGTAGTTGCTCTAGAACAAAGCCTGATGCAGGACGTTATCGAATACGAAGGTGTTGATCAGGGTATGGCTAATATGTATGCTCAAGATCGCAACGATGTTATTGAAGCTAAGTCTCTCTACTTTGCTGGTAAAGCAGAAGAATTCAGCAGACACATTGATCGTCTAGATACTTCTATCCGTGAAGGTATCGTGGTTGCTTTTGCTAAAGATCTTGGCAAAGATTGGGTTTTGAAGAATCTTGGTTATGAGGTATATGCGTAATGAAAAATACTATTCAAGTTGGTGATCTTATTAGTACCAGACATGGTACATCTAAAATCAAAAAGATTGAACTATGCGAAAAGCCTGGTGAAAAATATGGCATTCCTGTAAAAAGGGTATTTACAAATCTCCTAGATCGTGTTATAATAGATCTAGAAAATGGACACTGGACATATGGTTCAGATGCGGAGGTTATTAATGAAAGAGTCTCTTAAAGTACTTCAGCGTGCTGCTGAAATACAAACACAAAAAAGTAACGATTATCAGAATCCAAGTTCTCGTATTCGTCAGGCTATGTACTATCCTCGTGGCTGTGCAACTATTACTGATATTATGCTAGGTAAAATACTTCGTATCCAATCTGTACTTGAAGCTATGGAACAAGATCCTAGCTATACACCTAACTTCGAATCGCTCGAAGATTCTTGTGTAGATCTTATTAATTATTCTTCCTTCTTTGTAGCCTATATGAAAGGTGGTATTGAAGGTCAAGATCCTAATAATGATTTTCTAAATAGACCAAGGGTACAAAATACAAATGAACAGAGTGACGAGTAAAGACCTAGGTGAAGGTTTATATAAATTAAGGCATTTGCTTTATCACCAAGGATATGAAATTCAAACAGCATCGTGGCAGGGTACCGAGTCTCCTCCTATTTTCCTCGAAGTACTTCATGCTGATTTGATATCAAAGATGAGTGACGATCCTGATGAGGCGTCCGATCTTTGCAATGCCACACAACCTTGGGCTAACACCCATTTCGAAGAACGTGTAGGTGGCTCTCCTCTCAACCCTCCGCCATCACACGTTATGTGGCTGAAGGACACTGATCAGTACCTATCTGGCCAGGCCTTCAGCCACTCATATCCAGAACGTATGTGGGCACCAAAAAGACCTGGCATACGATTCGAAACTGGTAATCTGAATGATGCAGTTGAACTTCTTAAGAAAGATCCTACTACTCGGCAGTGTTATATTCCTATGTGGTTTCCTGAAGATCTAACTGCTGCAAATCAAGGTGAACGTGTACCCTGTTCTTTTGGTTGGCACTTTATTGAACGTGGCGATGAACTACATTGTTCATATCATATGCGTTCATGCGACGTAGTACGCCACTTACATAATGACCTATACTTTGCAAATAGACTTGGTTTATGGTTAATTGAAAAAGCTGGATTAAATTGTAAAATGGGTTATTTACATTTTAGTTCAACTAGTTTACATTGTTTCCTGAATGATAGATATTCATTAGGAAGACTGATTGGAGTTAATTAATGTGTGGTTTTGTAGCATATCCTACTGGTAGAAATCCTGAATCTGTTATTCGCAATATTGGATATCGTGGCCTTCCAGAATTTATTGGCCATAGAGAATTCGAAGGATTTACCTTTGCGCATATTGCATTACCATTTGTTAATCTAGATCCAGATATTGCTATACAGCCAGTTGGTGATGACTTCCCTGGTTTATTTGTTGGCGAAATATTTAATTTTAATTCTGAAAAATATGAAACAGATGCCCAACAAATCCATGACGATTTCTTTTATGGTGAATTTGGTTTCGATTCATTAATGAATTATGATGGATTCTTTACCTATGTTACTGTAATGGGTGATTACTTATTTGGTATAACAGATCATCTCGGTATTAAGCCTCTCTATTATCGTACTGATATGGAAGCAATGGCATCTGAAATCGATGTACTAAAACTCTTTGGCCCAGTTACAATCGATGAAACATTTATGTCAAATACTTTAAAGTGGGGTTATTCACCAGATCCAAGAACACCATTTAATGAAATTAAACAGCTTCCACCTGGTCATTTTATCCATCAAGGTGTTATACATAATTATTGGGATTGGGAAAAAGTTAAAACCGATACCTTATATAATGATATGAAACGTTCAGTTGTATCCAGACTTAGTGGTCAAAGAGAAGTTTCTATGCTACTATCAGGCGGATTAGATTCTAGTATTATACATGGTCTTCTCAAAGAGATTGGTCATGACATTACCTGTATCCATGTAGAAAATCACGAAAAAGACTTTGCACATCTTGTATCAGATAATCTTGTTGAGGTAACACTTGATGATGTATCTGATGAGGAAGCAGTTAGTATTCATCAATCACCGGTAGATCTTGGTTCAGTTAAACCACAGATTGCTATGGCTAGAAAGCTACGCGAATTAGGTTTCCATGCAGTTATGACTGGCGATGGCGCAGATGAATTATTCGGTGGATATAGACGTGCAAAAGAATATGATAGTCAGTATTCCGATACATTTGTCGAACTACCATACTATCATCTTCCCAAACTAGATCGGACTATGATGAGATCTACAATCGAACTTCGTGCGCCATTCCTGGCACCATATATTGTTAAACATGCATTGAATACGCCTTATTCACTTCGCAATGGTGAAAAGAAAGTCTTAAAAGAAGTATTCAAAGATATTGTTCCTAAGGAGATTCTGAATCGTGAAAAGCATCCTCTCAAAACTGACAAGATCAGAAAAGACCCAATCGATCAAAGAATCATCAACGACGGAATCTTTAGAACAATCCAATAAATGGGATAAAAGATATATGCAGCTGGCTAAAGAAGCTGCTAGTTGGTCGAAAGATCCTTCAACTAAAATTGGTGCAGTTTGTATTGGATCTAAAGGTCAAGTATTATCTACAGGCTATAATGGGTTTCCCCGGGGTATAGACGATAGTCTTACTCGTTACTATGATCGGGAATTAAAATATAAAATGGTAGTTCACGCAGAAATGAATGCCATTTTTAATGCAACATACAACGGTGTTTCACTCGATGGATCAACAATGTATGTTCATGGATTACCTGTTTGTTCAGATTGTGCAAAAGGTATTATCCAAGTCGGCGTCAAGAGAATTGTTATGGACGGATCAATTCCAGATAGGTGGAAAGACTCTTGGCAATTAACACAAAAAATGTTTAACGAAGCAAATGTTAAATGGGAGTTAACCAATGTCAGCAACCCAAGAATGGATTAAAAAGCAGTATCAAAATGAGCGCGGCGTCGTAGGTGAAAATGTGGAATACACAAATATGCGATTAAGCAGAGAAGCTATGGATTTAAAAGAAAGGGTTAAGAAACTAGAAACTGACATGGCATTTTTAATAAAAGAAAAAAATGAAGAATAAAATCCTAATCATTGGACATAGTCCAGCCAAAAAGAATATACTTAAGTCTCCTACTATGAAAAGACTTCATAAGTGGATGGATGAATGTGGTATCGATTTCTATGGCTTTACTAATCTTTGTTATGAACCTAAGGCGAAGCTAAAAGAAGAAGATATCTTTTTGACTGATATGTCTGGTCACAGGATTATAGCATTAGGAGGATTCGTTTCCAAATATTTAAATAAATTGGGTGTGGAGCACTTTGCTGCTCCGCATCCATCACCATTGAATAGAAACCTAAATGATAAATCATTTGAAAATAAAATTATTAATGAATTAAAGGTTTACACTCAGGCTATATTATGATATAATATGTACATCAATTCAGGAGAGATATATGAGTATTATGGATAAACTCAAAAAGAATAGTAAGATCAAAGAAACTTCTATTCTTGCAGATTCGAAATTTTTTAATAGCCAGGATATGGTACCAACAGACGTTCCTATGATTAATGTTGCCCTATCCGGTTCCGTGGATGGCGGACTTGCGCCAGGACTTACAGTACTAGCTGGCCCATCCAAACACTTTAAGACTTCCTTCGGTCTTATTATGGCATCAGCTTACTTGAAAAAGTATCCTGATGCCGTAATACTTTTCTATGATTCAGAATTTGGTTCTCCGCAATCTTATTTTGAACAATTTGATATCGATACATCACGAGTACTTCATACACCTATTACAGATGTAGAAGTATTAAAATTCGATATTATTGGCCAGCTAGAAGAACTAGATCGTAATGATAAGGTTATTATTATGATCGATTCTATCGGCAACTTGGCTTCAAAGAAAGAAATGGAAGATGCGATTAACGAGAAATCGGTTGCTGATATGTCACGCGCGAAAGCCCTTAAAGGTCTTTTCCGTATGGTTACGCCGTATCTTAACATGAAAGATATTCCACTCATTGCTATCAATCATACATATCAAGAGATGGGATTATTCCCTAAAGCAATTGTTTCTGGTGGTACTGGTATTTATTACAGTGCAAATAATATCTGGATTCTTGGTCGTCAACAAGACAAACAAGGTACAGAGATTAAAGGCTACCACTTTGTAATTAATGTGGAGAAATCGCGTTATGTTAGGGAAAAGTCAAAGATTCCTATTTCGGTGTCTTGGGAAGGTGGAGTACAAAAGTGGTCTGGTCTTCTTGACGTTGCTCTCGAAGGTAAATATGTTGCTAAGCCGTCTAATGGCTGGTATTGCAGGGTTAGCCGGGAGACTGGTGAATTACTTGAGCCAAAAGTACGAGAAAAACAAACACTAGAAGAAGAATTCTGGTTACCTATTTTAGAAGAAACCGATTTTAAAGAGTTCTTAAAGACTAGGTATTGTATTGGTAACTCTTTAATTCAACCGGAGGAATGCTAGTGTCTTTAGACTTACAAAGAAAGTCTGAAGGGGTACATTATGAGTTGATCCCTTCAGATGAACATGAACAGGCCTGGAACGTACGTATTCTAGAAGGTGACTTTGTTGAGACAGTACTTCAGTATGGAGCTATCTCTTTTAACAAAGTTCGCGAAGGTGAGATGAATTTTAATTTTTCAATTGTATCTACACCAGACCAGGACCTGGAAGTTAGTAACTTAGATCTACAAGAGGAAGCAGGTGATATACTTCAATCTGTTATTGCACAGGCTATTTCTGATGGATCATTAATGACAAAGGAAGAAGAATAGATATGGCACTAACATCAGATATTGATCGTATTATTATGTTAATGGAAGAAATAGCATATGCAGAATCTCAGCTCCAACCTCATGATACAGGTCATATTAATACTGCAATTGCTTGGATGCAAAAAAGAGTAAACGAAATCAAGGATAAATCTAAAAATGAAAATTCTAGTTATGGGCCTGCCGGGCGCAGGTAAAACCTGGCTATCAGAAAGACTACAAAAATATTTAGGATCAGCATGGTATAATGCAGATAAAGTTCGCGAGATGGCGAATGATTGGGACTTCTCTCCTGAAGGTAGGGTAAGACAGGCAAATCGAATGAAGACATTCGCTGACTATGAAAAATCTCATGGTCGATATGTCATCTGCGATTTTGTCTGTCCTACTCGACAAACAAGAGACGCCTTTAATCCAGATCTAGTCATTTGGTTAAATACTATCGAAGAAGGAAGGTTTGAAGATACAAATAATATGTTTGAAAAACCTGAACTAGTTGATTGGGTAGTAGAAGGATTCTTATCCGATAGAGAAATCGAAGAAATCGCTACAGAAATAAAGGGTTACGGTGTATAAAATGGCTGATATTATTATTAAAGAATTCGACTGGAAAAATCCAACAGTACAGATGCTTGGGCGTTGGCAACCATGGCATGATGGTCATTCAGAACTATTTAAAAGATGCCATGCTATGACTGGACAAGTAGCTATTATGATCCGTACAGTACCAGAATCACGCGAAGCAAATTCACGTGTTCCTGGTCAAGATGATAATCCATTTGATATTAAAACTGTAAAAGAAAATATTCGTTTGGGATTAAAAAAAGAAGGGTTTACAGAAGACGAAGATTACGTTATAATGATCGTACCAAACATCGTTGACATTGGATATGGACGTGGCGTTGGGTATACATTTACAGAACACGATCTTGGAAAAGAAGTACATTCTATTTCAGCTACTAAGATTCGTGAACAGATGAGGGAAGAAGGTAAACTTGCAAAAAAACATTGAACAGACTATTCTTCGTAATCTTTTAACAGACGAAAATTATATGCGGAAAGTTCTTCCGTTTATAAAGCCAGATTACTTCGAAGGTGTCTATCGTATATTATTTAAAGAAGCCGGTAAGTTTGTTGGAAAGTATAATAAGCTCCCAACTTCGGAATCGTTTATTATTGAACTTGATCAATCTGATAGACTTACCGGTGAACAGTATTCTTTAGCGAATGATATTATTCCACATCTTTTTTCCAGAGAAGAAATTGATGAAAATTGGCTATTAGATACAACTGAAAAATGGTGTCAAGATAGAGCAATCTATAATGCTATTATGGAATCAATTACTATTATTGATGGTAAGCATGATTCCCTAACAAAAAATGCTTTACCTGATCTTTTACAAAAAGCATTAGGTGTTGGATTTGATACTAATATTGGTCACGACTATATTGAAAATGTAGAAGAACGTTATGAATTTTATCATACAGAAGAAGATCGTATACCATTTGATCTTCAGTATTTTAACAAGATTACAAAAGGTGGTGTACCAAATAAAACACTCAACATTGCCCTTGCAGGTACTGGCGTTGGCAAGTCTTTATTCATGTGTCATGTTGCTGCTAGTGCTTTGGTAGAAGGTAAGAATGTTCTTTACATCACGATGGAAATGGCAGAAGAACGTATTGCAGAACGTATCGATGCAAATCTATTGAATATTCCTATTGATCAATTATCAAATGTTTCGAAAACAGATTTTACCCAAAAGGTTGCAAATCTTGCTAAGAAGACAACAGGTAAGCTAATTGTAAAAGAATATCCTACAGGATCAGCACATTCGGGTCATTTCCGTGCACTCTTAAATGAATTAAAACTAAAGAAACAATTTGAACCGGATATTATCTTTATTGATTATCTTAATATTTGTTCATCATCAAGAATGAAAGGAATGGGTGGTGCTATCAATTCTTACACATATGTTAAAGCAATTGCAGAAGAACTCCGTGGTCTTGCGGTGGAATTCGATGTACCTGTTTTTAGCGCTACTCAGACTACGCGTTCTGGCTTTTCGAATTCGGATGTTGGTCTGGAGGACACGTCTGAATCGTTTGGTCTCCCTGCCACGGCTGATCTTATGTTTGCTCTTGTTTCGACTGAGGAACTAGAAAAACAAGGACAAATAATGGTAAAACAGTTAAAGAATAGATATAATGATCCGACACTTCATAAGAGATTCGTTCTTGGCGTAGATCGTTCTAAAATGCGTCTTTATGATGTTGATGAAAACGAACAGGATCTTACTGATGATACACCGGTCTTTGATAGAACAGAAGCAGGACAAAGATTTAAGGATTTTAAGCTATGAAATATAAAAATTACGAATTAAGTACCTATTGGGGTGATGAAGAATATCATGATAGAAAAGCAAACGTTATGCGAAATAATAAAGGATTCTACGTAGAATTATATAAAGGGGAAGAACTAATTGAAGTTCGAACCTTATATGACCATAGTGAAATCTATGCAGAGAATGCTGCAGAAAACTATGTGATAGGAATTTTAAATCCATGAGCGTAAAACTAATTAGTTATTCAAAGGGAGAGAAAGATGAAAGTCTCCAGGACATCATTGCGTATACAGCCCGTGTCTCGAATCCATCCAACCAAGACAATACCGAAACGTCAGAAAGACTATTACGATATCTCATCCGAGAAAAACACTGGTCGCCCTTCGAAATGGTTAGCGCTTGCTTGGAAGTAACTACTACTCGTGATATTGCCCGTCAACTATTACGACATAGATCTTTTTCATTCCAAGAGTTTTCTCAGCGATATGCAGATCCTACACAAGATCTGAATTTTGTTATGAGACAAGCAAGACTTCAGGATACAAAAAATAGACAAAATAGTATTGAACTATCTGATATGATGGATAGCGATGAAAGAGTTGATTTAGAATTAAATTGGTATAAACAACAGGCGGAAGTAGTAAATGCAGCAAGAAAATCATATGAATGGGCAATCAAAAATGGTATTGCCAAAGAACAAGCTCGCTCGGTTTTACCAGAAGGTATTATGGAATCTCGACTCTATGTTAACGGCACCATTAGGTCCTGGATCCACTATGTCGACCTACGCTCTGGAAATGGAACGCAAAAAGAACACATTGAATTAGCTCGCGCGTGCTCGGCCGCGCTCGAACCAGTCTTTCCAATGATTAAGGAATTTTGCCATTAAATATCTAGTTCTAATACTTTGTTTGGCTTCTACTACTTCGTACGCAGGTGGTCGTACTTATACTGGTAGTGAAGATAAAACTCATTGTACTCTATGGAATACAAATCCCCTACGATGGCCACAGACTATCTTAGGACTAGAAGCTATGGAATGTAGGCGTAAAGCAGTTCCACCAACTACTACTAATACTATTAATTGTAGGCTAAAACGACAATATATTGATCCTGAATCTGATGAGCGTATGTGCATATACGAGAGAGGAGCAACAGGACATGGTGATCTTACAGTAGCTATGGATAAGTATTTTCATTGTCCTAGAACCCAAATGTGCACACAGAGTCCTGGATCTGATCCTACCCTAGATTAAAAATAATTCAAATTAATTCAATTTAGGGGGTTTACATTCCTTTTTTCTTATGGTATAATAGTAAGAATAATTAGGAAGAGGAGTTTATATTATGTCAAAGGGTATTTCACTATCTAGATTGAAAAAGAATATTCAATCACTTCCACGCGAAAAGCAGCGTGAATCAATTGAAAGATTCCTTCGTGTTCTCCCACAGTGGATTATGGATGAAGTTGCTCGGCCAAAGCCGAATGAAAAGGTTATAAAATACCTTGAATCTCAACTTAAAATGGTTCGCGGTCTTTGGTCTGACTATCTCATCAAACATCATGTACGGAGTATCTAAATGAAACGATATGTTTTTCTCGGTGCATGTGCTTTTGCTTTTCTTGGGGGATTAGTTACCGGTAAATCAGCCTTTGGTGGTGAAGCAATTGCTGGTAATATCCACTCTCCGGAGTCTGAGCAAAAGTGTTTAGCAGATAATATATATTTCGAAGCTCGTAACCAGATACATAGGGGAATGATTGGTGTCGCTCTTGTCACTCGTAACCGTGTTCTTGATTCTAGGTTTCCTCATTCATATTGTGAGGTTGTTAAGCAAGGACCTGAAAGACCATCGTGGAAACAAAATGGGACTATGGTACCTCTTCGCCACCGGTGCCAATTTAGTTGGTATTGCGATGGCAAGTCTGATAGCATTTCTTATCACGATGTTAGTGTGTATGAACTTGCTCGTGCCATCGCTTTTAAAGTCTATCACGGAGAATTTACCGACTTTACAGATGGCGCCACTCATTATCATGCCGATTATGTTAGACCAGAATGGGCATCAACAAAAACAAAAACAATGACAATTGATAACCATATTTTTTATAGATGGGAAAAATAATGAAAGATCTATTTCCGGAAAATGATTTACCTGAATTCAAGTTTAACGAAGATATGTATATTGATGAGATTGCTGATTACATCATTGCGACATATAGTCAACATTACTCTAAGAAACGATTTCAGGCATCAGAGTTTATCTATGATACCGGTCATGGTACTGGATTTAATATGGGCAATGTAATGAAGTATGCTCAGAGATATGGCAATAAAGGTACTAGAGATGATCATCGGAAGGATCTGATGAAGGTGATTCATTATGCGATTCTTCAGTTGCACGTGCACGATACTTCGCAAGACGAATGGTCTCTTTAAGATCAAATAGTTCTTTTTCTAATTGTGTTTGTGGCGCTCGAACATCCTCTAACGTCCTATCATAAAGATAGGCGTTAAGGAAAAGTATGGCAACTAATAGTGCTATAATTGACAACAGTATTACCTCTGACATACATTACCATTGACTTGACAATTGGCCTTTGTTTACTGGCTTACACTTCCACTGGTATGGCTTAAAACCAGACATAGTTAAATGTATAGCTTGGGACATTTCTAAAGCCCGAGCTTCACATCTTTCGTATGTTTTGTATGGTCCTCTCTGGTCTTCTAGCACTACACACTGATTGGGATCAGATATAAGACAAGCTAAAACTAAAGCCATATACATTTTTTTTCTTTCTATATTAAACTGCCGAGTATACTACAAATATTAATCCACCGCCGCCTAATATTACACAACTACCAATAATAATAAACATTTTAACAGTTTCCCAAAACTCAGCTTGTTCTTTTAATCTTCTTCTTCTTTCTGCTTCAGCTGCTTCTCTTGCTTCAGCAATTCGTTTTTGGCGTTCTTCTAAAATACCTTGCCAGGTTCCAGGACCAAAACGCATATCAACTAGATTACGCATTTCCTGCATTTTTTCTTCTGCAAGTTTTGCATCGATCATTTCTTGGGCAACTGATTGGATCCCGAACTGATCTTTCAGTCCGACACCAGTTTTCTTATTTCTTTTCTTTTGTACTTCTTCAGTACCTTTGAAAAGACCATCAATTGCTCCTGCGATCTCCCCGATATCTTGTGCTGTCTGAATATTGCTTTTAATAAAATCTACTGACGATTTTACAAGAGCTATTCCGGCAAGAATCTCTGCTACTGGCATCTTGATCTACCTTTTTTTATGTTAGATAGATATGACTCAATTTTAAGATATAACTCGCTCTCACTACTATTTATGTTTACATTCGCCCTTATATGTGATATAATACATTATAAATAAGAAATGATTCAGTGAAGCTGGATGGATGTAGACTGGACGCGGGGGCAGTACCCGCCGCCTCCACCATAAACACACTAGGGAAATATGACTAAGATAACAAAGGAAAATACACCAAATAAATATGTGAGATGGTTCTGTTGGTTTATACAATTTAAATATGTATGGGATATCCAAACATTATTTGAAAAATACCTTCCAATGGAAAAGATATATCGCTTTTTAGGTTTTTACTTATTCTGGTTAATTTGGTTTTGTTTTCTAATGTTTGTATTATATCAAATTACAGGAAGTTTTGAATTCCTCCTTTGGTTTGAAGAATAGTGTGCTTATGATGGGGGCGAAATAGGATCGACAGATACGTGAAGGCAGTGGAGAATCACAAAAGTAAATGCAAACGATAACTTTGCTCCTGAGATGCGCCTAGCGGCATAATCTCTGGGCCCGCCGGAGCCTCGAAACAGAATCCGGCAACCTACCCGAAGGAGGGTACCATGAAATACTATCTAATAATGTTCCTAATGCTATGGGCTACATCAGCATTTGCTGAACCAGAGTGGAGACAGAAACCAGTTCAATGTGGATCTCCAGATACTCTTATCAAAGTAATTTCTGCAGCAGGAGAAAAGGCTTTAATTGGAGCTCTTACTGATTTAAGAAAACCAGGAGAACAACAATCTAGTCTAACACCGGTATACATATTTGTTAATACTGATACAGGTACTTTTACTATTGTTGAATATCATATAAATGGTGAAGATGTATGTGTAATCGGTTATGGTACAGGTATTGATTTTAACGTACAACATTTATTTGAGAAAAAAACTGAAAGTTAAAACTTTGTGAACCACTGCTTGATTATGAACATCGAAGAACGAAGTCATACACGTTCTTTGGGCCCATATCGAATAGCACATTGGCTAAGAGAAAATGGGTGGGATGCTGAAGTGATAGACTACTGCGCTCATTGGTCACACGATGAATTAACAGAACTGTGTCTTTCTCGTATTACGAATGATACAAAATTTGTAGGATTTTCCTCCTTATTTACAGGATGGTCACAACATATAGAATTTTTCTCTCAATTCCTTCGAAAATTTTATCCAAATATTATACAAATATCCGGATCATCTAGTCTTCCAAACGCAGATATGACATGTGTAGATTACCATATCTATGGATTTGGCGAGCGAGCTATTGATAAACTATTACAATATCTTTTCTCAAGTGGTGAGGAACCAAAAAACATTGAATATTTTAATACTAAACTAATTGATGCATCCCATTATCCTGCATATCCATTAAATGATTATACCGTATTATACCAAGACAGAGATTATCTTCAGCCATGGGAATTCCTTTCAATTGAAACAGGTAGAGGTTGTAAATTTAAATGCAGCTTTTGCAACTTTTCAGTGCTCGGTGTAAAGGGTGATTATAGCACATCTCAAGATAGTTTTGAAAAACAAATGAAGACAAACTACGATAAATGGGGTATTAAGAACTATGTTATTGCAGAAGAAACATTTAATGATCGTACTGAAAAAGTAGAAAAGTTTAGTAAGGTAGTTAAAAAACTAGATTTCGATCCATGGTTTGCAGCTTATATTCGAGCTGATTTATTAATATCACGTAAAAGTGAAATGGAATATTTAGCCGATATGAATGTTTTCGGTCAGTTCTATGGTGTAGAATCGTTCAATCAAAAGACTGCAAAGGCGATTAAGAAAGGCATGGATAGAGGCAAGATGAAAGATGGTCTCTTAAATGTTAAGGAATATTTTGAAAAGAATCATAATAAATATCGAGGCAATATTTCCCTTATAGTTGGTGCACCATATGAAACAAAAGAGTCACTCGATAATTCATTGGATTGGCTAGTTGATAATTGGAAGAGTCAGAGCTTTACTGCATATCCACTTGGTATCCCAGTATATGGAAGACAATCAATATTAAGTGGATCATACGAAAAGAATGAATATGAAGAAATTGCTATTGATGAACTCTATCAAAAGCACGATAAAGCATATGTTGATAAAGTTGTAAAGAAAAATAATATAATTCAAAATGGAAATATTATTGAAAAGAAATGGCTCATGTGGAAAAATAAACAAATGGATGTAGTTGAAGCATTTCAAATACATGATAAAATGTATGATGTAATGAAAAAAGAAAAATTTAAAAAATCAACATTTGCTGTTGCCGAATTTAGTGGTAAAAAATCTACTATCGAAGATAAATTAAAGCTTGACGTAAACTTTGTAAAAAAATTCAGAGATGAAGAATTGAAATGGGTAGAGGAATATAAAGAGAAAAAATTATCATGATTCATTATTTACCAATTAATATACCAAGAATGATTCCTATCAAATGGGACGGTATGACAAAAGGTCATTATGCTTGGTGGGATATGATTAAAATTACAGAAGAAACAAATAATAGATATGATGAATCAAAAATTAAACCTGAATTTTTAGAATTAAATCCATGGTTTAAAGAATGGTTATGTCATTTACCAATTAAGAGGCTTATTAATATTAAACTACATATGCAAGATAAACCGGCGGATGCTCATATCGATTTTAGTAAACCAAATGAAAACTTAGATCTATATAGAGTAACCCGTGCAAACGAACCATGCGGTTATAGAGTCGTAATAAATGGTCGAAGTAAAAATACCATGTATATTATTAATGATAAAGGTGAAAAGGTGTATACTGAATTACCCTCAGATACAAATACGTATGTTATTAATCATACACAATGTATACATGGGACTGAAGAAGATCTAGATCGGTGTGTAATGTTTTTTCAATTTGAAGTTGATCCTCAAAGACATGCACAAATTATTAACCAAAGTAGATTAGTATATAAAGATTATGTTGTTACTGTATAGCTATATTTTATATTACATTTTAGCAGCGATTGGTATTACATTTGGATATCATCGCTATTTTTCCCATAGAGAATTTTCTGCACCATATTGTCTACAGGTAATGTTCTTGTATTTCGGACTACTATGTGGTGGGAGATCTGCGCTTACATGGTCAGCAGTTCATCGAATGCATCATGCATATGCTGACACACCAAAAGATCCACATTCGCCAAAATATAGAAAATGGTATGAGATAGTATTTTCACTTTGGAAAGTAAAGAGAATTCCAAGAAGATTTTGTAAGGATTTATTTAACAATAAATTAGTAATGCATTTCCATCATGAAGGTTGGAAATATATATTTCTTACATATTTTTTTGCATTATTAATTGACTGGAAATTGTTAGTTATACTATTACTGTCATTTGTTTATTCTTATATAGGATTTGGTTTATTAAATTATCTAGGGCATGATAATAATGGTCCTATAAATAATTTTATGATTAATTTATTTGCACCATTTGAGGGAAATCATAGAGATCATCATGAAGAATCTAAGAAGAAGATATCTACCAAACTTCGCAACACTTAGTAGTGTTTATGATTTTGATGTAGAAAAATTAAAGGAATCTTATTTTTACAGTATTAATAAAAATAAAGATGAGGGTATGAACCATCATTTTACTATTAATTCTGTAGAGGATAAGGATAAAAAAAAGTTTTATGACACTGATGAATCTGGTTATGAGCAGGTAAATCTTACTTCTTATAATGAGGTTGATACTTCTGATGGATATGAAAAGGCGCAATGGCAATGGTGGAATTCTAGAAAGGATCTTACATTAGCTGATCGTAAATCATTCTATCGTCGCGCATTACAAAATAAATTAGATGGATTAGAATCAACTCTTGAAACATCCTATGCAAAAATGAACGCACTGTCTGATGGATATATGAAAGAAATACTGCAAAGACATAAAGGTAAAGTTACAAGGGTAAGATGGGCTGTAGCAAATCCTGGTATGCAAATGCAACCTCATTTGGATTATGATACAACTTATGCTGTAAGATATCACTATCCTATTATTACAAATCCAGATGCTATTATTTGTGTTGATAGACATGGTGAAGGAATTCAAAAAATTCATATGAAGGATGATGGCCGAGTTTATTTTATCAACCAAGGGTTTAAGCATTGGATTGAAAATAATGGAAATAGTCCAAGAGTACATTTGATTGTGACTGTAGTAGGTCAAGAGGATATGGTAGGATGCTCTCCTATTCTGTAAAATTAAAACTGATATGGCTTTTTGCTATGTTGATTAGCAGTTATTGGTTTGTCACAACAGATCTACTGTGGTGGCAAATTCTTATTGCTTTTTATGTTTCAGTGTTTATTTCTAGGATAGGAAGTGAAATTAGCTATCATCGGTATTTTACACATAGAGCATTTAAGACAAGTAAAATAATCCATAATATTTTATTATGGTGGGGATCTTTACTTGGTGTAGGAAGCTGTATATCATGGTCATGCATGCACCGTGCTCATCATGCTACTTCAGATACAGATGATGATCCTCATAGCCCACATAAAATAGGAATGCTTAAAACTTTCTTTTTATCGCCGGACACATCTCAATTAAGCTTTAGAAATGTTAACGATCTTATAAGGGATCCGTTACAAAATTTTATTCATAAAAATTATTTTAAAATAGTTATGACTTGGATATGGATCCTTATTGCACTTTCCTATTGGAGTGTATTGCCACTTGTAATTCTCTTTGCTTTACCTGTTTCCATTCTTTGGATTATGTCAGGTATTACAAATTGTTTTGGTCATATGTATGGTTATAGAAATTTTGAAACAAACGATCATAGTACAAATCATCATCTTACAAGATGGTTACTTCTAAATGTAGGTTTACACAATAACCATCATTATAAGCCAACAGCATCTAATACAAATCTTAAAAATAAATGGTATGAATTTGATATTGAAGGTTATATTATAAAAATGATTCAAACATGATTACTACATATCATATATCAGATGCTCCTATTCATGAAGTCAAAACTTGGATAAGAAATAACGCACATGGCAAGCATGTACAAAATTATAAGAATATTGAATTTGATAACGGGTATAAAGCAATTACAATAGAAAGAGATAAGGTAATTACATGCGTTTCAACTGTATATCAGAGAGACTTTTATCCTAAAAAATGCGTAAGGATTTTTAATAAATGGATAGCCACTCGAAAAATAGGTGGAACGAAAGGAAACATCCTATCTGATCGAGCTATTGAAACAGCAACTCAGCAGATTTATTTTGCAGAAATGATGGGATATACTTCATTTTTTATATCATATCATAGTTATATTCCACGATTTTGTAATCAATTAGTAGATCTTCTTAATCAAAAAACTGAGTGGGATTGGCGTCATGCCGAATTAGTAAAAGTAACACCAAGTAATAAAAAAAGTTCTTACCAACATATTATATACTGCGGTAATGATATGGAAGAATTTATAAATACCAATATTGATTTAAAAGATTGGAGATCATTGTGTTAGAAGTATTTAAAAATTTAGATTTTTCAGAATCTATTTCTATAGAAAAAGAGTTGCCGCTTTATAAAAAAATTGTTGAAGGTCTTGATCATGAAAAATTATTAACTGAAATGAATCAGTTTGCAGTACCAGAAAATAAGGCTAGCTCCCCATGGTTTCAGATCTATGGTGAAAGTATAGGGAACCCTCTTGAAGAGTTAAACAATTTAGGTTTAATAGATGGCCGCGAATTTTGGCAAATGACCCAAAAGCAAATAGCTACCCCATGGCAAACGTGGAGAGATGGAATTGGCTCAACAACTCGGGATATTTTTGAAACCCATCTACGTAATTTCCATCGTCCTAGATATATTATAGCACAACCCGGTTGGCAAACACAATCTCATCGGGATTGGGATGATAATAATAAACTAGGTTTAAGATGTTATCTTATACTCGAAACAAATGATGATTGTTTACACTACATCACTGATGATGAAGGCGTAGAGCACGAATTACATTTTAAGCCAGGTGAGGTATGGTTCTATAATACTGAAAAACTTAACCGAGAAAAAAATGCAGGATCAGGATTAAGGAAAAGCATTAGCTTTGAATTATTCAATGACGATCTTCTTTAACACATCCTACTATATGTATTCTATCCTCAGTAGAAGCATTAATTGCTGTGTGCATTTTAGTAGTATCAATTAAATAAGATCTACCATCTGCTGGATATCTAGATACCACGTCGTCTATAATAAACATACAACGATCATTTGTAATAAGGGGTATGTGCATTCTTTTAGTTAAATCTAGGTGATATGTGTAGCATGTCTGGGGAGTCATTTTCATAACTCTTGTTCTATACATACCTAAAGATTGTATTATTGAATTAGTGTATGGTATATTAAAAAGCGGATAAATAAATTCTTCTTCATTATGATCTAGTTCTAGAACTTTACCTATACCATAAAACGGATTATTATTAACCGGTTCAGCACCTTGTAACATAATCTGACTATCATATTTAGGTAATAATTCTAGCTCTAAGAGTATTTTTTCAATATCTATGCACACAACGTCATTTCCTTAATTCTATGAGGTTGAAATATAACCCAATCAATAATCTCTATTACATAGTCCAATGTCATTTTTGGCTTATCAACATGAGAAGATCTTTCGGTATCAAAATATCCAAAATTTAAAATAGTAGTGTTTACTCCTTGCCAGAACAATTGGTCGTTTACCATACGTAAAGTATGTTTTTCAATACCATATTTAAAATTGTCCTTATAGCCTTTAGTCCAATCACTAGCAGCACTTCCAATATTAATTATTCTTTTATTTAATTTTGCTGCTTTATATAATAAATCAACTTGGGAAAATCCATCATGTTTACAATTAATAAAAATATCGCAGGTTTCTAGATTATCAGTTACCGGATATAATTCGCTTAATCGTTTTCCAAGACCCCGTCTTGTACCAGTGATATAAAATTTCATAGTATGATCTAATCTCATTAATATTTAAAAAATAACTTTCATAGTCTATATATTCTGAAAATTTTACATGGGTAGTTTCCCATTCTATATCTTCATAGTAAATAGTATCGTAATTATATTGGTCCAATAAATGTTGCCAACTAAAAAATAATTTATTAGTATTTTTATAATTATTAGATTTTTTTTTCTGTTTATCTATTTTATTTGGATTTTCTGTCCAAGTCATTTTCCATCCATTTTCATGTTGGTATAAATGACTTAAGTATTGATGCCACAGATTTTTTCGCCGAAGTATATAAATTTCTTCGGGTGTATAAAAAGATTGAAACCAATCTATATTATCGACGATTTGATGTATGTGTACTTTGTAACAATATTCTCGGTTTCTTTTCTTTTCATCTTCCAGAAAATCTATAGCATTGCCATTTAAAAATGGCTCCTCATGTGATGTATGAAGAAACCCTGATTTTTTTCTTAACCACTTTACTGCACATGTAGACCCAGATCTTGGTGTACATAATATAACTTTTTTCATGTTTTATTTTTTAAACCAGTCCATTAATTCCCGAGAGTTTTTGTTCATGTACTTCTGGATACAAGCTATTTTTACAACATCATCTTCGCCATTATCTATAACAACCCAATCCTTGTCGCCGCTTGGTGACTTAAGTACTTGTCCTTTTTGAAGAACGGTATGTCCTACCTTATCCATGCAACCTCCATATGTTGTTGCGGGTGATTGTATTTACCGAAAATAAAATTTAAAAAAAATGAAAATAGGGGATTTACTTTTAAAACAAATTATGGTATAATATTCATATAAAATAAAAAGAGGAGAAAAAAATGGGTAAAGTAAAATCAATGATGATGGATCAAGAAGAAAAGATGTTCGATATAATCGAAGAAGCAATTCGAACTGTAGATCATCTTACCGAAGTTATGCAGATCGCTCTAAAAGAAAAGCATCTGGTACCACATTGGACCGATCAGGAAATCGAAGATGCCTGTAGTGAATATTGGGAAGAGTATTGGTCTAGCAAGATATAGAATAGAAAAAATCCGTTAATTTTAATATTAGGGGATTTACTTTCAAAAGAAAATACGGTATAATATTCATATAAAATCAAAAGACGAAGAGGTTTATATAATGGCACATATGGTAGAAACAATGGCGTATGCAGGCGACACACCTTGGCATGGTCTTGGCGTTCCAGTCTCAAATGATCTTACTCCGGTACAGATGATGGAAAAGGCTGGGCTAGATTGGAAAGTTCGGGAACTAGAATCCTTTGTAGAGTTTGATGGTAAACGTATGCCTACTGGCCAAAAATCATTGGTTCGTGAAACAGATGGACGTATCCTTACCAACGTTGGTGAAAACTGGAATCCTGTACAAAATGAAACAGCATTTGAATTTTTTCATGAATTCGTAATGTCTGGTGATATGGAAATGAACACTGCTGGTTCATTAAAAGATGGACAAATGGTATGGGCACTAGCAAAGGTAAAAGATTCATTTGAGCTTTTTGGAAAAGATCGTATTGACTCTTATTTGCTTTTCTCAAACCCCCATCAATACGGTAAGGCAATCGATGTTCGCTTTACACCAATTCGCGTAGTTTGCAACAATACACTTTCACTTTCACTTGACAGTAAAAAAGATAATTCTGTTAAGGTCGGTCATCGTGTAGAATTCGATGCAAGTCAGGTAAAGACCGCTCTTGGTATTGCCAAAGCTAAAATGACTACGTATAAAGATATGGCACAGTTTCTTGCTGGTAAAAGATTTACTACAGATTCCTATATCGAATATTTGAATGCGGTCTTCCCACGTACTGCTGATAAGCGCGTACAGGGAAAAGATCTTTCAATGGAAACTCTTTCACGTAATGCTAAACTTGCACACGAGGTTCTGGAAACACAACCAGGTGCAGCATATGGTGAAGGATCTTGGTGGCAGGCATTTAATTCTGTTACCTATATTACCGACCACGTTCAAGGTCGGAACGCAGACAATCGTCTGTATTCATCATGGTTTGGCGGTAATCAGGTTCGCAAGCGCGACGCACTGAAAACCGCTATTGAATTTGCGGAGGCAGCATAATGTTAAAATGTAGAAAGACTTTTAATGGTATTATTGGTGATCGTTTTCGTTTTGCGGAAGATGGTTGGAGAGGAAGCATATACTTTATTGAACGGGTGGGAGGATCTTATAAGATTGAAACTACCGACAATAAAGCTACAACATGCGTTATTAATCGACTAGGTAGGATGTTTGATACAAGACATCCTAGTAAAAGTTATCCACAGTGGAACTATGTTACCAGAGATGAAATTAATTCTATTATATCCGAGGTGGCATAATGTCAGAAGGTCCTTTTAAATCTGCTCTTGATCAGTTACCAAGTCAAGGTGTGTTTCGACACACCTTGATAACCTATCGATATGAGGGAAGTATTTTAATAAAAGAAACGCGTGATCGCGTATATCAGTATGATGGTGATTATGTTGATTCGTATACTAGTCAACCTATTGGTAAAGGTAGTTCGGTATGAAGGCACATAGTCTGGATCAGGTTGCTGCTTGGGCAAAAAGCTGGAACATGAAGGGATTCGAACACCTATATCCGGAAAACCGGGAAAAGGCCCGACAGTATGCAATCAAGCAATACAATGATCGTGATCGGGAAAAACTTAATAAAAGCTTAACGAAAAATAATCGTTAGTTTAGTTAAATAGTAATGAGGATAGTTGAGTGTCCTCATTTTCAATTTTAACAGGGAAAAACTTATGAAAAAAATTATCTTTTCGCTCGCACTCGTGTTAGCGGCCTCAAATGCGCATGCACGAGATACTATCGTTTCTGTTGGCTCATCAACAGTTTATCCATTCACCACAATCGCTGCCGAAAAATTTGCACAAGATACAGGATCTCGTGTTATCGTCGAATCAACCGGTACCGGTGGTGGAATAAAACTCTTTTGCAATGGCATTGGAGTTAAACATCCAGATATGACTGGCGCATCACGTGCCATGAAGAAAAAAGAAGCAGAAAAATGTGCTGCAAACAATGTCACATTTGAAGAAGTTCAAATTGGATTTGATGGAATTACAATTTCAAATTCAATTGATAGACCAAAGGTCTCTTTCACAAAAGAACAAATCTTTAAAGCTGTAAGTGATACAAAATTTAAGTTATGGGCTGATATTGATCCACGACTTCCTGCAACTCCTATCTCAATCATGGTACCACCTCCAACCTCAGGTACAAGAGATGCATTCATTGAATTAGTAATGCATGGTGCTTGTAAGGAAATGGGTGTTCCGAAAAAAGAAATTAAAGCAAAGTGTTCTACAATGAGAGAAGACGGCGCGGTTATCATTATGGGCGAAAACGATAATTTGATTGTCGAAAAGCTAGTTGCAGATCCAAATATGTTCGGTGTATTTGGATTTTCTTTCCTTGACAGTAATCTAGACAAAGTACAAGGTTCAAAGGTAAATGGTGTAGCGCCAACATTTGCTACTATTGCTGATGGATCATACAAGGTATCTCGTCCATTGTTCGTTTACTTTAAGAACGATCATATGGGTGTTATCCCTGGTCTTGCAGAGTTTAAGGAGTACTACACAAAAATGTCAAGAGATACAGACTCACCTCTTGCAGCGGTAGGACTTATTCCTCTAAAATAACCTACACACCCAGTAAATAGAAAGGGAGGAGATTTTAGTTCCCCTCCCTTTTTAGTCTAACTGATCAGTTATAGTTTTGTTTTTACTTTCTGTTCCAGATTCCCCAGAGAATCCAAATAGCAATTAATCCCATCACCCCTTGTGAGCCAAGAGATGAAATCATTGAAGATACATTATCAACTACGCTAAGACCTTCTGGCATGAATGGCATATTGTTTAAACCTAGGGCTTCTGCTACAATAGCCAAAGCTGCTAAACTAATACCTACATCAGCTAGACTACCAGCCCAGCCCCTAATATTATTAAGCACTTCCATGTGTGCCTCCTTTAGTTAGTGGCATAATATAGATTACTTTCAATTCGTAGAAATTATTTATTAAAAAGAAATTTTTAAGATCATTTTTTTGTTTACTTTTCAGTATAAATAGAGTATAGTTAATAATTAATATTAGCTTGGAGAAAAAAATGAAGAGATTGTCAAAATATTTAAGGGAGATGGCAGCCGTGAACGTAGATGATCTAGATCCCGAATTTATGAGAAGAGCCCTTAGAGTTACTTCTTTTAACTTATCACCATCAGATTTTATTACTGATCGGTATAAGGCAGAAATCCAACATCTTTTTAATATTCATTTTTTTCCAAAGTTTGATTTAAAAGATACTATTAAAGGCAAACCTTCTACTAGCAAGATGAATACTCTTATCAAAAAGTTAAGAGATTCGAATAAAAATAATTTTTTAGCACTTCATAATTATAATCTAAAGGGTGTAGGACCAGGAGAGGCAACTCTTTACTTTCTTTTAGATGATGCTACACTAGGGGGAGGTTCAGCATCAGCAGCTGATATTAATATTAAAGGTCAGGCCTATGAGGTAAAAGCCGGAGATCTTGGCGGTGACGGTTTCTTCAAAAACTTTAAACTTGGAGGAACAGTACCTATGGATAAAATGGTGGGAGCTGGATTAGCTATAAGAGACTCTGATCAAAATATTAAGAATATGGGAAAAGAAGTGAATGGGGTAAATGCTGCGCAAATTAAAGCTATCATGAGAAACCCTAAACTTAAAAGAGAATGGGCTATTAAGGTAGAAACACCTTATGTTAAAGCTGCATTTAATTATCTTAATAAAAATCCTTTGATCCTTATGATTAATAAAACCCCAGCAGCTAGACGGGGTGAGGTATTATTCGTTGGTTCTTTAAAACAATCACAAGTCCACTTGGATGTTATTACCCAAGGGACAATTAAACCAAAGTTACAGTTCTAATGGCTATTTGGAATACAAATAAAAACCGCTATATTTCAAACAACGGTAAGTTGTTTGAAGTTGTAATGATTGCAGACCAAGACGGCAATATTATTAACACCTTTGGTGCTGCATCAAATATCATTATTTCTGCTGGAGATCTAGCTGGTTATACTGGTGTTAGTAAATTTGGATTAGTTGAAGGTACTGCGACGACTACTTTTTCAACTGTATGGACTGCTGCTGATACTGCCTCTACATCCACTTTGGATTACTCAGCATTTCCTGGCACTGCTACTGTTACATCAAATGCTGCTGATGCTGGAGATCTAGTGATTGAAGGTTTAGATACTGACTATAACTTTGCAACCGAAACACTTTCACTGACTGGCACATCAGTCACAGGTACTCAAACCTTCCATAGAATCAATAGGGCATATTATTCTGATGGCCAACCGAATCAACATAATATTACTGTCTCTGTGGGAGGCACAGTGGTTACTCGTGTTGATGCTGGTTATGGTCAAACTCTGCAAGCATTCTATACCGTTCCTGCTGGAAAGACGGGATATCTTTTACAGATATCAGCATCAGCATCCAAAAACCAAGAAACTGTACTTGGTATGTTTCAGAAACCTTTTGGAGCATCATTTAGAGTTGCTCAAACAATGGCCTTATATCAGAGTAACCAGACGCTTGAATTTGCAGTTCCTATTAAGTTTACCGAAAAAACAGATCTTGAGGTGAGAACTAAAGGGGCTACTAATGCAGTTATATCAGTAGAATTTACTCTAGTACTAGTGGATAACGAATAATGCAATTTTCAGATTTCATAACTGAACAAAAAAATACGCACATGACACACATCGAGGACAAGGTTTTCTATGGTGGTGTGAAAGGAACTCGTGAGGCTATTCTCGCTTTACGTTCCCTCAGAGATGCTTTAGGAGGAGTACATGATGGAAATGTTAGTGTTAAATGGGACGGTGCTCCTGCTGTGTTTGCTGGGATTGATCCTAGTGATAAGCGATTCTTCGTGGCGAAGAAAGGGATCTTTAACAAATCTCCCAAAATATACAAGAGTGATGCTGACATTGATGCTGATACTAGCGGCGATCTTTCTACAAAACTTAAGCTTGCTTTACAGTATCTACCTGAACTAGGAATTAAAGGAGTTATTCAAGGTGATTTCTTATTTGGACCGGGTGATCTTAAAATTAGAAAGATCAAAGGTAAGCCCTATCTTACGTTTCACCCCAATACAATTGTTTATGCAATTCCGGCTGGCACGGACATGGCCAAGCAAGCTCAGAGAACAAAGATTGGAATTGTATGGCATACGGCGTACAAAGGACCAACATTCGAAACAATGAAAGCTTCATATAATTTTGATGCATCAGGTCTTAAGCCTTCGAAGAATGTATGGTCACAAGATGCTAAACTTCGTGACATGACACAATATACTATGTCTAAAAAAGATACCGATGAGGTAAATGAATATCTTTCTACTGCAGGATTTATTTTTAATAAGATTGCAGGATCTACCCTTAGACAGCTTGAAAAGAATAAAGATCTTACACAGCTGATTGAGCAACATACTAATTCATATGTACGAGCTCAGGCATTGCCACCTGATCCAGCTAAACGTGTGGATGCGCTTATTCGTTTTATCCAGCAAAAATTTAAAAAAGAAATTGACAAAAGAACTACTGATAAAGGCAAAGATGCCCAGCGAATGAAGCTTGGGGAAATATTAAATTTCTTTTCACAAAAAAATAAACAATCCCTTGTACAAATGTTCGAATTGCAAAAAGTTATAATTCTAGCGAAGTTAAAACTTATAAATATACTTAACAAGCTCAATATGACTCAAACCTTCCTTAAGACTAAAAGGGGATATAGGGTAACGGGTCAAGAAGGTTATGTAGCTATTGATAAGCTTGGTGGTGATGCGGTTAAGATTGTTGATCGAATGGAATTTTCATTCGCCAACTTTAGCCCGAATATTTTAAAAGGATGGGATAAACCAGGGAGAAACTAATGGCGGATATCGTTCGCTTTAAAGACATTTATCAGAATCCAGACGCTCTTTCATTTAAAGACATGTACACTGTAGAGTATCGTCCAGGCGAGGACGAGCTAACAAATTACCGTGCTTACAGACGGAGAAGACTAAACAGTGTAGGTGAAGGTGGTCCAGTAGGCGAATCTACTGATGTAGAAGAAGCTCTTAATATGGCGCAACGTATGAAACGTTCGCGACTTATGAAACGTATGAAATCTAGAATTAAGATTGGTCGTATGCGTGCAAAACGTAAAATGGCTGATAAGGGAAAATTAGAAAAAAGATCAATGAGAAAAGCCCGTGATCTTATAGTTCGTAAGCTTACAAAAGATATTCCTAAAAAAGATCTTTCCTTTGCTAGAAAACAAGAGATTGAAAAAAGACTAGATAAACCAGCAATGCAGGCAAGAATTAAAAGAATCGCTCGTAAGATGTTTCCTAAAATTCGTAAAGCAGAAGTGGAAAGAAAAAAGGGATGATTAATTCATTTCGTAATTATCTGGTTGAAGAGGAAAAAACCTTATACTTTGTATGGGGTCGAATGAATCCTCCTACGGCTGGTCATGAAAAGCTTTTAGATTTTCTAAAAGCAAAGGCAGGAAATAATCCCTTTAGAATTTATCTGACACAGTCTGAAGATAATAAAAAGAATCCTATACCATTTATGCAAAAGGTTAAATTTGCACGTAAGGGATTTCCTCAGTATGCACGTCAGATCATGATGGATAAAAAGTTGAAGACTATCTTTGATGCTATGACAGCTTTTTATAATGAAGGATTTAAGAGAGTCGTAATTGTTGCAGGTTCAGATCGCGTACGCGAGTACGAGATTACTTTAAACAAATATAACGGTAAAAAGGCTAGACACGGATTTTATAACTTCGAACGTATTTCTGTAATGAGTGCTGGAAATAGAGATCCTGAATCTAAGGGTGTTGAAGGTGTATCTGGTACTAAGTTAAGAGGATATGCAGAGGATGGTGACTTTACTAAATTTGCACAATATATGCCTAAGAGACTTTCAAATGCAGAATCAAAACAAGTATACAATGCAGTACGTAAAGGTATTGGGCTAAAAGAACAAAAAGAATTTAAAAACCATATACAACTTAATTCAGTATCACCAATTAGAGAATCCTATATTGATGGTAAATTATTTAACGTTGGTGATACAGTAGTTGTTAAAGAATCTGGTGAAGTAGGAACAGTTAAAGTTCTTGGATCTAATTACGTAATTGTAGAAAATAGTGGTAACCAATATCGTAAGTGGTTAGATGCTGTTGAGCAAGTTGATCAGCCACGTGTTGAATATGATGTCTTTAATGAAAATGTATATTATGATGTTGCAGATTTCTCTGTTGGAAGACAAGACACCCCAACAATATCAAATGAAGACATACAAGAAGCTGGTCCATGTTGGACAGGATATAAACAAGTTGGTACTAAGATGAAAAAAGGGAAAGCAGTTCCAAACTGTGTTCCTGAAAAGATTGAGGTAAGCCAAGATAAAGATATTGATGAACTTCCAGGCTCACAGCCGGCTACATTCCAAAAGGGTATTAAATCAAAGTCTACAAAGGCTGCACGGCATCGTCATTTCCAAAGAATGACCAAGCGAGACGATAATGACCCAAGTGCATATAAAGATGCACCCGGAGATAAGGCGGCACGTAAAAAAGGAACAAAGCCTTCACAGTATACTAAAAGATTTAAACAAATGTTTGGTGAAGACCAGGCAACAGATATCGCTAAAAAAAGAATTGAAAGAGAAAAAGAGCGTGATAAAATGAAACATGATCGTATGATGGATCGCGCACGTATGAGAGATACCCTTAAAAAAAATAGAGAAACGACATGATCGGATTTAAAAACTTTATTGTAGAAAATGCTGATGCTGCACTTGCAGCAAAGGCTAAAAAAGGAGGATACTCTTTAAGTATCTTAAAGCAAGTATATAAAAGAGGTGTAGCTGCTTGGAAGGTCGGACATAAGCCTGGTACTACTCCACAACAATGGGGTATGGCACGGGTTAATAGTTTTATGACTGGCGGGCGTACAAGAGTAAAAGGCGACCCTGATTTATGGGCGAAGCAAAAGGGAAAGATAAAGAAATGAAAACCTTTAAAGAAATTAGCCAAGGTTTAAAAACCAGGTACTATAGAAAAGCTGTTGCTACAAATAGACATGGTAATACCCAAATGAAGGTAGACACAGCTCGTATTTTTGGTAAACCAGGTGATGCTAAAAAAGCTCAAGATAGAGCAGATTCTGTTCGTAGTAAAATGGCTACAGTACGTCCTGCTGGTGAGGCAAAGGAAGACTCAGATGCAGTGAAAGCTTTCTTAGCAAAGGGTGGTAAGATCACGAAGGTTCCTGCAGCGAAAGCGCAAGGATATCATGGCAAAGACGATCCAGGTAAAGGTATGCATGGTATTCTCGACAAGCCTGATACCCAAAAGATTGGCACTCGTAAGAAGGTTAAATCAATGGAAGATACTGATGTTAATGAGCTTAGTACTCCTACTTTAAAAAGTTATTTGAAAAAAGCTGGGCCACAAAAAGACAAGTATTATTCTCAGTATCAAAAACTAAGACGTGGTCAAACTAAGAAACATGGCGAGTTTTCTCCAGATATGGGGAAAACAAAGGAAGTTGGTAGAAAAGCAGTTAATCGTGATGATGGTGAATATAGAGCACAAAAAACCCTTGCAAAAAGAGGAAAGTAAAAATGCCATTGAAAGTTTCAGACGGTGCAGCAGCTTGGATCAAAGATTTTAAAAAATCTGATGCTCCACAGTTTAAAGGTAAATCCGATAAAGAACGTCGGGATATGGCTTTAGCAGCGTATCTTTCTGCAAAGAACGAGGACGTTAAATCTGCAGATAAGAAACCTGAAACTTATACTAAGCCTGATGGCAAACCCGGTGTACGTATGGTTCCTGTAGATAAGCAGGTAGTTAAATCGGAAAAAGTTGTAGGATTTAAAATGGACCGTAAACTTCCAAATTTAAAAGTTCCAATTAAACGTAAACAGGGTAAGATTTATAATAAGAAAACTGGCCAGTTTGAAGATAAGTCTGTAAAAGAAGAAACTAGCTTTGAGGTTAAGATTGAAGGTCTTCCTATGATGTTTATGTCTGATATGGGACCAGGACAATTAAAACAGAAGCTACGTAAGATTGTTAAGCAGCCTTCAATGATTAGTTCTGTTAAACGTGTTACCGATGCTGATGTAAAGAAGACATTCCGTTTAAAAGCCCAAGGCCGTGATGAAGAAGAGAATGAAGTAGATGAATCTTCATATGATAAAATAAACAAATACTATGATGCTGCAAAGAAAAATAAAGACCGGGCTACAAATTCTGCAGTTGCTACTATTCTTAGAAAAGGTGATCATTCAAAAGATTTGAACACTATGCGAAAACGCGAAAAGGGTATTAAGCTTGCAAAGAGTAGAATTACCGATAAGATTCGTAAAGGACAAAAGACATGAGCTTACGTTCAGCTATAGAAGAAGTTCGCCAAAAGCAATACATTAAAGAGGCTAATGATAAAGATCCTGGTGAATACGATCAGGAAGGTGATATGGCCAAAACCCAGTTAAATACTATGATTGATGCTGCGCAAGAACTTCGCAAGATGCTTGGTGATAATGATAATCTACCAGAATGGGTACAGAACAAAATTACCAAAGCAACAGATTATATCGATTCCGTTAGAGATTATTTAAAATCCGAGAAATCTGATGATTAAGTTTAAACAGTTCGTAGAAGAAACCGGAAAAGATTCGAAAGGTCATTTTCGTGCTACTGAAAAAGGTGCTGGCATGACACAGAAGGGTGTTGATGCCGTCAATAGAAAAACCGGTGGTAATCTTAAAACTGCAGTTACCGGTAAAGTAAAACCTGGTAGTAAAGCTGCTGGCCGTAGAAAATCATATTGTGCTCGTAGTGCAGGACAAATGAAAATGTTCCCTAAGGCCGCAGCAGATCCTAATAGCAGATTACGTCAAGCTCGTAGAAGGTGGAAGTGCTAATGGCTGATACAACCAATCATAGACTTGATCGCATTGAAGAGAAATTGGATAAATTAGCAACTGCTATGGTATCTATTGCTCGCGCCGAAGAAAAAATTGCTGCAATGCAGGAGTTTCAACATAATCAAATCGAGCGTGTAAACAGATTATCTGTAAAATTAGATGATATTGAAAAAAAGGTGGACGAAAATCATCGTACGGTGTGTCTTATAAATAAACTAGTATATGCTGCTCTGATAGCAGCTGTCGGAGCATATGTGGCTCAATTCATATAGGAGAAAGAAATGTTTGGAAATAATCCTTTTACGAGTGGGGCCACTCAAAATATGGTCCAAGAAAGAACAGAAGCTGACTGCAAAGGAATGGTTTGCAAATCATGTGGTGATACATATGGTAAGCCTACTAATGAAAAATGCATGTACGATTCAAAAGACCCGAATGGAAAAAATTGGATGACATCGAAAAATGAAGCAATGGATCCTGTAAATAAAGCCGAACTTAAAGGCAAGCATAAGGATCGTAAAGATAAAGACATCGATAATGATGGCGATGTTGATTCCTCAGACAAATATTTACATAAGCGTAGAAAAGCAATTAGCAAAGCTATGAAAGATGAGGGATATTATAAAGATCTTGAAATTAAAAAGCAGGATAAAGAATTAGGTGCTAAGCCTGTATTAGGTAAAAAGAAAAAGCCTGGTGAAAATGCAGTAATGAATCCTAAATTAGATTCAGGTAAAAGCAAAGGTAGTGAAATGGAACAAAAAGAATCTGTGAATGTATCACATATCCGTCAAGCATTAATGTCTGTTCTAGAAGGCGAAAACCATAGCCCAAATAAAGATAAAGCTGAAAAGCCAGAAGATGCTTTAAAGGGTGCTGGTGCTAAAAAGATGAAAGATGATAATAAAGATGATGGAAGATATCATGACATGGAAAAGAAAAGTCATGATGATGCAGCAAAGGCTGGTCGTGCAGGGCCTGGTAAAAAAGCTAGACCAAATGATAGCAAAGATGGGGATAAGAACGTTATTAACCCAGCTGATGATGTTACTAAAAAAGGTCAGGCACCGCAGATTAAAGTAGAATCATATGATGATATGTCTGGATTAAAAACAGCATATGCTTCAATGTACCAAAAGAAAGATGAGGAATAAAATGGCTATTAAACCACCTAATTGGTGTCGTCATGCAGTACCAACTACTCGTGGTTGGGTAGATCCGAGAACAAAAGAACTTCTTCAGGCAACTACTATTAACCAAGTTCAGATTGATGAGTGGAATGGTGTTACTCCTAAAACAGTAGAATCAGCTCCTACAGTCTTAAGAGAAGCTCCTATGAATAACTCCTCACTGGAAGAAATGACTAAATTTGAACTTGAATCATTAGGTAGACAGCATGGTATTGAACTTGATCGGCGAAAAAGAAAAGATGACCTGATTGAGGAGCTATCTGAACATTTAGAGTAATAAATACTCTTATGATTAGATTTAATGAACTAACAGAAGATAATCTTTTTCTGTATGCTGCAAAACACTATTATAATCCTCAGTTTTCTGACATTGAAGAATTCTATGAGGATTTAAAACGTTTTAAATATATTAAAAGATTATTAAATCGTTATCTTGAGAATGATGAATTAGCCGAAAGGTTAATATTAAATCATTTAATAGTTGTTTTTAATTCGTTTGGTATCGAGGCAACATTAAATATATTAGACCTAAAACTTGAAAATAGGCATTGGCCAGTAATAAAACCTTTTTTAGTTTTTCTAAAATATATTAGGAATGATCAATATACTGGTATTGTTATGGATCCCGATGTAGTCGAGTGCTTAAGGAAAATCTAATGGGATTAATTAAAAGAGCAGCAGACCTTACCTATACTTTCCGTTTTATTAGAATGCTTGTAATGAAATGGGAAAATTGGGATGCTTATAAGCTAGGTATTATTGATGGAACTGGCGCTAGGGTAAAAGGTGTAAAACTAGATTCAGATGAAAAAAAATCTGCATATACTCCTTTTATTCGTCTTGCTGCTAATATTAAGCGGCTGCTATCAAACATACCCGGGGGTGGGTCTAAACTTGGTAGTTTCGCTGCTGCACTTTATTTGATTAAAGAGAAATTAAATCTTACTGATAAAAATCTAGAAAAGATTATTTCAGAGTGTAATATGAGTACTTTGGATTTTCTTGCTGAAGAAAGTAAATGGTTTTTATTAGAAGATAAACAACTGTCTCCTGGTCTTTATCGTGTCTATAATCCTAAACTATTAAATCATTCTTGTGAGGAAATGGTATGGGCTAAAGATCAGATTCGTATATTAGAAGATTCTTACCCAATTGGTGATGTATTTGGTATGGATATCTATGAGGCGGTTCATGCTAAAACAAATCAAAAAATATTCATTACAATAAACGAGATTTATCGATGAAGAAAGTAACAGAAAATGATGCTGCACCAGCTACCAGTACAGCTTCTATTCCAAATCCGGCTACAACCGCTATGGGACCTAGCTATAGAGCTATGACCGTACATGATCGGCGTAGAAAAAAGAAGGATCACCCGGTACTCTTAAAAAGGTTCCGGAAGTATATGGATGATAATGGTTAGGATCTATGCATTAATTTTTGTTATTGCAATTTTAGGTGGTATTGGTTATGGCGCTAAATACTACTACGATACTACACAAGCAACCATTGCCACTCTCAGAGAAAATAATGTTAAACTAGAATCTGCAGTAGAAACTGCAGAACAATCTGTAGCGACATTACAACAAGATATGGTAAAGCTTGGTAATCTAAATAAAGAATTATCTACTTCATTGCAAAAAGCAGAAGCATACGGTGATGAACTTAGAACTAAATTAAGTAAATTAAATCTTGTGGTGGAAGCATTACGAGACTCTAAACAATTAGAAGGAAAGATGAATGGCGCTTCAGCAAACCTGTGGCGTGGTCTTATGGAAGATACTGGCGGTGATGGCAACCGTCCTAATCCTCAGTGGTTGCAGCGGCCGGATGGAACCGGAAGTGAAAGTAGTAACCAAAGTGGAAAAGGTACAGATACCAACAGTAGCTCGACCGAAACCACTCCAGCTCAGTGATACAAGAGTCTTTGTAGTTACCAAAGATAACTTTGAGGAATTTGAAAAAGAGTTCACGGAGTTATATGGTGACTTGGCTTTTGTTGCTTTAAGTATGAAAGATTATGAAAACCTAGCACTCAATATTTCTGAGTTAAAAAGATATATAAATCAACAAGGTGAGATAATTGTATATTATGAAAAAGCAGTTACGGAGAAACCAGATGGCAACGAAATTAAATGAAAGTACTGAAGTATCCATACCTATAAAAAATTTGGTAGGGTTAATTATTGGTACAGTTATTGCTGTGACTGCATATTTTGGACTGACTGAACGCATTGCTTTTCTTGAGCACAACTATACGATGGTGGATATGCAAGTAGATAAAAATAATGATTGGATTAATAGTTTTAAACCACCCGCCGAAGTTCAAGACACTATTAAAAGAGTCCGTGTTCTAGAACTAAAAATTAAAGAACTTGAAATACTACTTCAACAGTATCAAAAATAATAGGAGACACTAATGGACTTCATTATCGATCAACTTGTCACTTGGTGGCAATTTACTATCGTAGGTATTTTAATTATCATAGGATGGATTATCAACTGGCTCGGAGTTGATCAAGATGAAGATATTATTGGTTTTAAATATGTTGAAATGCCGCAATTAAAACCTCTTAAGATTGATACAGCAGGTAAAGGTTTTTGGAGTGCGATATGGATGTGGCTAACAGGTACACGTCATTGGGAAGTAGCTAAAGATTGGTCATATGAAATTGAAGGTGAACAATATGTAATCCCAGCAGGATTTACATTTGATGGTGCATCGATTCCTAAGTTTTTACACACATGGTTATCACCGACTGGTGTTCTTTTAATGGGCGGTCTGGTACATGACTATGCATATAAGTATGCTACACTTTTAAAAGCAGATAAGAAATCAACTATGGGTGAGATTGATCAAAAGAAAGCTGATCAAATCTTTAGAGATATTAATATTGAACAAAACGGGTTTCACTTCCTTAATAACTTGGCATACTGGGCGTTACGTATCGGTGGCTTTGTCGCTTGGAATGGTCACAGAAAAGTAAACGCACAGATTGGAGAATAATATGTATGAATATAGATGTGAAATAGTCAAAATTATTGATGGTGATACTGTCGATGTTGATATTGATTTAGGATTTGGAATATGGATGAGAAACGAAAGAGTAAGATTATATGGTATTGATACCCCAGAATCACGTACACGCGATCTAGAAGAAAAAAAATATGGATTGGCAGCAAAGGAGTTTCTTACTAAATGGCTTTCTGCTGGGAATATTACGCTCAAAACACATAAAGATGCCGAAGGTAAATTTGGAAGAATCTTAGGCGAGCTATGGTATAATGATGTAAATATCAATCAAAAACTAATTGAAGAGCATCATGCAGTTGGTTACCATGGCCAATCTAAAGATGAAATCGTATCTGAGCATTTATATAACAGAACAAAGGTTAAAATTTAAAATGAACTTGAAATGGTAGAAAAATATTTTTCAGAATAGCGCTAAATAGGGGTTTACAAAACTCGCCATTTGATATATAATATACATTAATAAAAAATCAAACAAAAGAGGTGACAGAATGGCAACAGCAGCTGTTGACACAAGAAGGTTTTTGTCCGAAACAAAATTTTACGAAGGCTACTCCCGGTATATTGAAGATGAAGCTAGATATGAAACTTGGGATGAAGCAGTAGATCGTGTTATTGAAATGCACGAAAAAAACTATATTACAAAGAATAATGAATTAAAAGAATATTTCGAAGAAGCAAGACAAGCTTATAAAGAACAAAGAGTTCTCGGTGCTCAGCGCGCTTTGCAATTTGGTGGTGATCAGTTAATGAAACACCAAATGCGCATGTATAATTGTACCTCATCATATGCAGATAGACCAGATTTTTTTGGTGAACTGTTTTATATTCTTCTTTGCGGTGCAGGTGCAGGCTTTTCTGTACAGAAACATCATATTAAAAAATTACCAAAATTACAAGCCCGTACTAAACAGGCTAAAGGTTATATTGTAGAAGACTCTATTGAAGGTTGGGCATCAGCACTAGATGTACTAATGTCTTCTTATTTTGTTGGTGGGGGTAAACATCCCGATTACGAAGGACGTAGAGTATTCTTTGATCTTACAAATATTAGACCAAAGGGAGCTAAAATTTCTGGTGGCTTTAAAGCACCAGGACCAGAAGGTCTACGTCGTTCACTCGACAAAATCGAACATTTACTTCAAGGTATTGTACTAGACTCCAAAGAACCTATTGCGATTAAACCTATCAATGTATATGATATTGCTATGCATGCAGCAGATGCAGTATTATCAGGTGGGGTTCGTCGTTCAGCAACTATCTGTCTTTTTTCACCAGATGATGATGAAATGATGACAGCAAAGACTGGCAATTGGTTTATGGATAATCCACAAAGAGGCAGATCAAACAATTCTGCTGTTATTGTTAGAGATAAAACTACACCAGAACAGTTTGGCAAGATTATGGAATCTGTTAAACAGTTTGGTGAACCAGGATTTGTTTTCGTTGAATCAACAGAGCATACAACTAATCCCTGTGTAGAGATTGGTATGTTCCCACAGATTGGTAGAAAATCTGGCTGGCAAGGATGTAACTTGACAGAGATTAACGGAGGCATGTGCAATACCGAGGAAGACTTTTATAAGGCATGCCGTGCAGCGTCTATCCTCGGTACCCTACAAGCTGGGTACACTGACTTTAGGTTCTTATCAGATACATCAAAGAAAATCTTTGATAGAGAAGCGCTATTAGGTGTATCAGTTACAGGTTGGATGAACAATCCGGATATCCTGTTTAACGAAAAAATTCTAGAAAAGGGAGCTAAGATTGTTAGAGAAACAAATAAAAAAGTTTCTGCACTTATCGGCATTAATCCTGCTGCTAGGACTACTTGTGTTAAGCCCAGTGGCAATGCTTCCGTATTACTTCAAACTGCTTCCGGTATTCATGCTGAACATTCCCCTATGTATATAAGAAATGTTCAGCTAAATAAAGAATCTGAGATTACACAAGCCATTATTAAATCTAATCCTTATATGGTTGAAGAATCAGTATGGTCTGCATCAGGTACTGACGTCGTAGTTTCGTTTCCTATTTTACCAAACGAAGGATCAATTTATAAAGATGATCTAATTGGTGTTAAGCATTTGGAATTAGTTAAGAAAGCCCAAAAGCATTGGGTAGATGCTGGAACAAATGAAGATCTTTGTGCAGATAAAGGCGTACGTCATAATGTTTCAAATACTATCCTTGTCGACGATTGGGATGAAGTAGAAAAATATGTATTTGAAAATAGACATTCATTTGCTGGTATTTCTTTCCTTTCTATGATGGGAGATAAAGATTTTAATCAGGCACCAAATACTGCTGTTATTACTGCAAAGGAAATGGTAAAGAAATATGATGCTGCTTCAATCTTTGCATCAGGTCTTGTTGTAGATGCGCTAAAAGTATTCTCTAATCTATGGGATGCTTGTTCAACAGCACAAGGCTATGGATTAGATATTACCTTAGAATCTTCTGAAAATGCAGCAAGACAAGATTGGGTACGACGTTTTAATAACTTTGCAGATAATTACTTAAAAGGTGATATTAAAAAGGCAGAGTATTGTCTTAAGGATGCTTATCTACTTCATAAATGGAATAAGATCCAAACTAATCTTAAAACCATTAATTGGATGGAAGATCTCACTGAAAAGAAATATACTGATGTTGATACATTAGGAGCAGCAGCTTGTGCTGGCGGTGCCTGTGAAATCGATTTCTAGTCCATGTATTAAAATTTGTACTTTGATAGATAGTATCTGTATAGGATGCGGTAGATCCTCTGAAGAGATTCGGGAATGGTTTACCGCATCTAATACTAGAAAAAAAGAGATATTGGAGAAGATTGCCAGTGGAAAATGAGTACAGAATAGAATGTGAAGAGTGTGATAATATTACTATAGTTTTAGTAGAATCTGATGATGTCCCGGAATTTTGCGCGATTTGTGGAAGAAGGGCAGAGGTAGAGGATATATCTAATGAAGATTTTAATTAAATTATTTCAAAAATATTTAAATAAAAAAGAAAAAGTGCCAGGTTATCTAGGTAGAGATTTATCTAAACATAGGGTTTATACTACAAGATACGAAGATCTGTGTAAATAACTATATGTGGTATTATAATGATAAACCTTTCGACGACACACCAGAAGAGTACCAGGGATTTGTGTATCTTATCACAGAACTGGATACAAATAAAAAATATATCGGTAAGAAGAACTTCTGGCGGCCTAAAATATTACCAAAAAATAGTAAAAGAACTAGACGGATCAAAACCAGAGTTGAATCTGACTGGCGAAAATATTATGGATCTAATAAGAAATTTCAATTACTACTTGAACAAAAAGGGCCAGATAATTACAAAAGAGAAATCTTAAGACTCTGTGTAAGTAAAGGCGAAATGTCTTATTACGAAGCTAAGTTACAATTCCAAAACGATGTGCTTTTAACCGACGATTACTTTAATGAGTTTATCGGCTGTAAAATACATTCGAACCATGTAAGAAAAACGTAGTTGGGTATTCTATCCCCTGCGTAACCATAGCTTATTATACCGAATTTTACTCTGTTTGTAAACCCCATTTTTTTCCATATGAAATAGAATTAGTGGGTTTACATCCATGGCTAACTATGGTATAATACTCTAACAATTAGGAAAAGGATATATTATGACTTACACTGTACAACTGGATATCGACGGCGAATATCCTCCTGCCGAACTACTAAAGACATGCCAACGATTCGAAGTTTCGGTTAAGCTGATATCTAATTTTGGTCCAGGTGGTGGAAATCCAGTCTATCGGTTTTATGCAAATGATAAATCAGAATTAATCAAAATGTTAGCAAAATTCGATATGTCTGAATATGAATCAAATATTAAATTTAATCTGTAGGTGATATTATGATTATAGTCGACTTTAGTGGTATATGCTTAGCATCTATCCTTATACATAAAACCTTAGATGAAGCTATGGTACGTCATATGACTCTGAATTCTTTGCGTATGTACAATAAGAAATTTAGGGATCAATATGGTGAAGTAATTCTCGCGTGCGATGGCGCGAACAATTGGCGGCGTTCATACTTTCCTCAGTACAAAGGTAACCGTAGAAAAGATCGCGAAAAATCTACATTCGATTGGAATGAAGCTTTCCGTATTATGCATACCATTAAAGACGAAATACGTGAAAACTTCCCCTACAAAGTTATTCATCTAGAAGGTTGTGAAGCAGATGATATTATTGGTACACTTGTAGAACGTACACAAGAATTTGGCAATTATGAAGATGTAATGATTGTATCATCGGATGGCGATTTCAAACAGCTTCAGAAATATAAAAATGTAAAACAATGGTCACCACTCTTAAAGAAACAAGTTGTAGATGATAATCCTCGTGTTAACCTAAAAGAGAAAATACTAAGAGGTGATACTGGAGATGGCATACCGAATGTACTATCAGATGATGATGTACTGGTTGAAGGACGTAGGCAAACACCTCTTTCGAAAAAGAAAATGCAATCTATAATAGAAGATTTATCTGAAGGTGAATTACTTTATGCAGCATCTTGGTATCGTAACTATCAGCGTAATGAAACTCTAATTGATCTTACTAAGACACCAGAAAATCTAAAAACACTAATTATAGATAATTATGAACAACAAGATCCAGTAGAAAATAAAGCTAAAGTATTTCCATATCTTGTTGCAAAAAGAATGAATAGACTAATTGAAAGTGTACAGGAGTTTGTTTAATGAAACAATATGTATTCGAGGTATTAGAAGAAGTACAAAAAGCCTCAAAGAAAGAAGATAAGATTAAGATCTTAAAAGAAAATGAAACATGGGCATTAAAAGATATTATCCGTGGTTCAATGGATAAAAATGTAGTATGGAATCTTCCACCAGGATCACCACCATATACTGCATCAGAAGAGCACAATCATCCTAGTAACCTAATTGGACAGAATAAGCAGTTTAAATATTTTGTTAAAGGTGGTCCGGGTGATAAGCTACCAGCATTTAAACGTGAAACTATTTTTATTAGCGTTATCGAAAGTGTACATCCTAAAGATGCACAGCTTGTAATCGATATGGTGAATAAAGAAAAACCAGCTGGTATTACTAAAGCTTTGGTAAAAGAAACTTTTCCGGGTTTACTTCAAGACTAATATACGGTATAATGAGGGTATTATGAACATATTTGTATTAGATAAAGATCCAGTAGTTGCTGCACAAATGCAGTGTGACAAGCATGTAGTCAAAATGATTACAGAATCAGCTCAGATGCTATCGACAGTACATCGATTGCTAGATGGTAAGATGCGACTTAAACCATCTAAATCTGGTAAACGTATGATTAAATATTATGATCTATATGATGGTGCCGATGACCTTGAAATGGAATTAATACTTATGTGTAATGTTCATGAACGTCATCCGTGCACTGTATGGACAATGGAATCTAGTGATAACTATGACTGGCACTGGGAACATCTATATGCTCTTTGCAAGGAATATACATACAGATATGATAAGATTCATAAATGCGAACGTGTACACCTATGGCCTCTAAAAAACCATCCACGCAATATTCCGCAAGGTCCTATGACAGAATTTAAACTTGCTATGAATTCTAATCCAGAATGTATTGCACTAGGTGATCCTGTAAAAGCCTATCAGGCATTCTACCAAACTAAACAGGAACGGTTTAAAATGGCTTGGACAAAACGTCCAGTACCGGATTGGTTTAATATTATGGAGAATGCTTATGCTTGATTTAGATAAAATGGAATATCTTATTACTGAATTGCAAACTGAAAAATCTAAGATTAGTCCTAATATGGTTCAAAGACTAGATTATCCTTATAATGTGGAGGAAGCTGTCAAGTATTTAGAGACCCAGATAAAATATGTAAAGGAAAAGATCAGTGCCAACCTATACACTGCGTAGAATTTCTACTGGCGAAGAATGGGATGTAAATTGCAATTTCCATGAACTAGCACCTATGTTAGAAGATGAGGATATTGTTAAAGTATTAAGTACGCCTAAGATTGTAACAGGTGTTGGTACACTTCATAGCAAAGTACCTGATGGATTTAAAGATAAAATGAAACAAATTAAAAAAACATCCGGAAGTGGGAATACAATTAAAGTATGAGGTTTATACATGAAAAAATTGATTTGGGATATGATGATCTCGTTGCAGACACAAAGCCAACTGGCAGGACTTACCTTGCTCCTAACGGTAATCGTTATCCTAGCATTACTACAGTCTTAAGCATTATTAATGAAGAAGCCATTTTACAATGGCGAAAAAGGGTAGGGGAAGATGAGGCCAATCGTATTGGCACACGTGCAGCAAACAGAGGTACACATGTACACTCTATTATTGAAAGGTATTTAAAGAATGAAAATACTGAAGACTTTCTCCTCCACATTAGACAAAGCCTCGAGAACCTACGTCCTATTCTGGACGAGCGGATTGGAAAAATCTATGGTCTTGAGGTACCTCTTTATAGTGATCACCTTGGCGTTGCTGGTCGATGCGATGCTATTGCTGATTTCGATGGGGTACCTTCTATTGTAGATTTTAAGACTTCGAAGTGGCCTAAGAAAAAAGAAAAGATCCCAAACTACTTTGCACAAATGTCAGGCTATGCCATTATGTTTGAAGAACGTACTGGCATGCCTATTACTAATACAGTTATTATTATGGATGTTGATAACCATGAGCCAATGGTCTTCAAAGAGCATCGTGATAATTATGTAGATCTTTTACTTAAAACAAAGGCTGAATATGACCGCCGAAAGATCTTTCGTTCTTAAAGGGTTTTGTCCATACGATATTTTAGCATTGTATGACGAATTTGGATTAGATGTCGGTAAACATCTAAGAGGTGATTTCTGTATTGAAATTAAAGATGGTAATAAAATTATTTACATTACAGACTTTGCCGGTACTAAATGTGCTGGTAAATTACCAAGAAATTCTACAATAGTTGTAGAAGACAACCAAATTATTAGTAGAACTGATAATATTAGTATAACAGATCTGTACTATAATCCACCTCAGGGAAAAGAAAAACAATATTCTTATAAAAACTTTTTTATAGCATTAGATAATGCAATTGCATTTAGATGTAAGGATAATCCTACAATCTTTCTTAGTTGTGGTCATGACAGCGGTTCCATTGTTACAGGGGCTATCCGTCAGGATTTAGATTTTAGGACCTTAAGCTATGTAGAAAGTGAAGATCCTGAAATATTAGACAAAAGATTAAAGTTAAATCGTGAATATAAATGTTGGAAAGAATCTGATACTATACCCAAGACATTGGTAAAGCCTAATTTGCCTGATAATGAAAGCCACTCTGTATTAGCATCATTTTGTAAAAATAGGGTAGCTTTATCTGGATTAGGTGCAGATGAATTTTATACTTCTACTGATAATCAACTTTTGGAAATGTTCTTAAAAGATTCTGAAGAACAATATCAAAAATATAAAGTAGAAGTTAGATATCCACTATTAGATCCGATAGTTTACAAGGAGTATTTCTATTTGCATTCTAAACTTAGACCTAATAATCCTAAAAAGAAACCATTTATAGAATATATGAAATCCATTGGATATCCTATCTACAGGGGGTACAAAAAATCATTTGTGGTATAAAAAAAATCAAATAAAATGAAAAAAGGGGGTTTACATTCTAGTAAAACTGCGATATAATAATATCAACAATTAGGAAGAGGAGCTTAATTATGAAATATCAGGTTTTACAAAACAAGGGTCAAAAAGATTCAAACGAAGCTTTCTACGCTCGGTTATACGGATATGTTGATCCTACACTGTTTCTAGAAAATTATCAGATCGTATGTGAAATCGAAGCAGACGATTTAGATGATGTATTCGAGATTGGTAATATTGGTCCTGAAGAAAAAATTACCCGTATCGATCGCATGTATTCCATTTCAGTTGGCGATGTTATTCGTACACCAGAAGGAATATATTCCGTAGTCGAGCCAATGGGCTTTGGACGTCTAGGTGAACAAACACTAATTAATGAGGCAGTATAATGACAGTATATCTTGACATGGATGGAGTAATCGCAGACTTCTTTGGCGGTATAGCTAAAAAGTTTAAAGTCGATCATTGGAAATCAATTCAGGATCGCGAAGTTGCTTTTGCTACCCTTGCCAATACTGATTTCTTTTATACACTCGATACCTTCAATGAAACAAATTCAATTATCAAGTTTGTTAAAAAGATCTCCAAAGATGACTGGGGTATCTGTTCTTCACCTCTTAGGGGTGATACGATGAATTCTGCTTATTGGAAAAGACAATGGCTTACTCGTTGGGATTATCTTCCACCACTAGTGGAAAATATAATCTTTACTGGGAATAAACATAAGTATGCTATTAATCCTTTAAATAGAAAACCAAACATCCTCATCGATGATAAACCTGAAAATATTACTCGTTGGGAAAAAGCTGGAGGTATTGGTATTCGCTTCCAAGCAAATGAAGATGATGTTGAAGAATACCTATTCGTAGAACTGGAGAAAGCGATTGAAAAATCTAATTGAATTATTAATGCTTAGAACAGAATTCGAGGAACTTACTGGTGAATATAAGTTTCCGGAAAATGTTAGCGGATCTTGTATAAATACTCTAAATTGGTTTGTTCAGGATGGGCATAAGTCTAATTCACTTCGTAATGGTTTTGATGATGCAAAAAAAATAGCACAAGAAATCCTTACGGAGTATAAAAATGTCAGAGCCGACAAAGGAAGATATCAAAGCCTTACGGAAGACTGTTGAAGGTCTAGATGAAGCTGATACTAATGGTGATGGCCATATCACTGCAGAAGAGCTTGCAATGCATATGGAGTTTAAACGTAAAGAACTTGAAGATGCTGATGCACAAAGAGATGCTATGAGAAAAATGACTTGGTTCGCATTATTTGGTATGTTACTCTATCCAGCAATTATTCTTGTTACTACTATCATGGGTCAAGATAAAGCTGCACAATTAATTAGTGATATTGCACCAACTTATTTTGTTTCTATCTCGGTATTAGTTGCAGCATTCTTTGGTGCTGATGCAGTCAAAGGTAAACCTTCCGCTAAAAAGTAAATATATAATACTAGATAATTAAATAAAGTGAGTAGTTATGAAAAGATTGATTTATCAGGTTTATGTTGGCAAGCGTTCACATCTTTATGATCATTGTGTAGAGTCTGTATCCCAATACTGTAAACAACACGGTATTGATCATGAGGTACAAAAAACCCCTATATTAAGAATTAAACCAGACGTATTTTCTACAAATCGTAGTAGAGAATCGTACGAAAAGCATGGCGGATTTTTACCTATCTTTGAAAAAGAGAATGCTTTTACATATTGGCCAAAGTATGATCAGATTGCTATTATTGATGCTGATGTTTGGATTAGACCTGGCTCTCCTAATGTTTTTGATGAACTAAATACGGATATTGACTTCGCGGGCGTGGTCGAGCGCGAAATGCCTATTACTGATCAGTACAGACAAAAGATACTTAACTATTCTCGTATGCAATATAGTTCCATTAAACTAGATTGGAAATGGGATAAGCAAACTGGTGGCGAGTTTTTTAATATGGGTATTATGGTTATGAATAAACGTATATCGAAATATCTAAAAGGACAAACCCCTCACCAATTTATAAACAGACCAGAGTTTAAAGCCTTTGTTGATGGGATGGGACCATGGAAATGGTCAACAGATCAAACTCTCCTAAATACCTGGGTAAAACAAGAGAAGATGAATGTTAAACATCTAGATTGGAAATGGAACGGCCTCTTTAAAGGAATTAAAGATAACAAAGTAAAAGAAGCACACTTTGTACATTTTTTCTTAAAAGATAAATTACCAAATAGAGGCGAGAACGTAAAAGAGTTAATGAAATATGTTTCTTAAAAGAATTTTTATACACATCCCAAAAAATGCTGGAATGACCATACGTAGGTCGCCTCAGCTAGCTAATAAGATTATTCCTGCTACTCCGCAGATTCATAAAAGCAAACAGTATACCCAGTCTGTATTAGCTCATATGAATAGCATTGGGGATCATCATGGATATGAACATGCAAGATGGCGTGATCTAAATCCTGCTTTCGCGCGCGGGCACGAAGCATTTGCTGTTATTAGAAATCCTTGGGATAGAGTAGTGTCACGCTATTTCTTTGCAAAAAAAGTAATTGAGGTAGAGAAAAAAGAAAAACCTGGTAAACATAAAATCGATTCATTTGAACATTTCCTAGAAGAAAGATTCGAATGGGGAGATATGAAATATATGTGGCACAGAGCTATCCGTGGTTGGTATAATGCATACGATTATGTTACCGATAAAGAAGGAAATATTAAATGTGATATGATGAGATTTGAAAACCTAAACAGTGATCTCTGTGCATATTTTAAAATTCCTGAAATGAGCAGAGCTAGAAATGTTACCGGATTAAACGAAGATTATAAAACAATATATACACCAGAAACAATTCAGATTGTTGCTGATTGGTATCAAAAGGATATCGAAACATGGGGATTCGATTTTGATACAGGTGCTAAGAAAAATTATTGGAGACACACGAAATGATGGGAAGTAGAATTAATAAGGATTCGCATAATATTATGCACCTTATTAAAGAAGATACAATTGGTGCTGAAGTTGGTGTATGGTGGGGTAACACATCCTATAACTTTTTTATGAAAAATCTTAAGCATTTATATCTGGTAGATCCGTGGAGTGTAGAACCATATAAAGGATCTACTGAATTTGAATGGGATGAATATCTAAGTAGATATGAAAAAGTAACAGGATCGAATACTGAAGAAGGCTTTCAGAAATACTACGAAAAAGTATACGAAGATGTAAATCGTAGATTTAGTCCCTATTCGAACGTAACTGTTTGCAGAGAAACATCAGACGATTTCTTTAAAGAATTTAAAGGTGATCAATTAGATTGGATCTATTTAGATGGATCTCATTCATATGAAGGTGTAACTGCTGATCTAGAAAATTCATTAAAAATCGTAAAACCTGGTGGTATGATTCTTGGCGATGATTATAAATGGGGACAAAGATTTGGTAAGCCTGGTGTAACAAAGGCAGTAAAAGAATTTGTAAGTAAACATAAATTTAAAATTAAGCAACACGGCGCTGTACAATTTGAGATAAGGATTTAATTATGCACCCATCATCCCGTATTAATATGCAAAGATCTAGAGATCTACTAGGATCTAGATTAGAAAAAGGTATTACTATTCTTGACGTTGGTGGTAGAGATATTAAGCCTGGTCAAGATAGATCGTACAAGCAAATGTTTAAGGATGTAGTAAAAGACTATTATATTGCAGATATCCAGAACGGACCAAATGTTACACATGTTATGCCTGGTGATTATGAATTACCATTTGAAGAAGGATCTATTGATCTTGTAGTATGCGGACAGGTACTTGAGCATGTAAAGAATCCATTTCGCAGTGTTATCGAAATGACACGTGTACTTAAATCTGGTGGTTATATTATTCTTATTGCACCATCAGCAGGTAAGTACCACGACTCTATTGATTGCTGGAGATTTATGGATGATGCATTTCAGGCTATTGCCGAAGAGGCAGGATTAGAAACTATTACTGATTATGTAGATCGATCACAACCAGACGAAAGATCTCGCCGTTGGGCAGATCATGTATTTGTAGGACGTAAGCCTTGAAGGCATTTGTAATTACAATACCAGACCACGAAGTCTCTCAACATGCTGCAGACGTGTGTATAGAAAGTAGCAAAGTCGTAGGTAATTCCTTTGAGATTCAGAAGTTTGATGCAGTAATACCACGTCAAGTAAACAAAATGATGAGAGATTACCGCCTAGAATGGAACTATCCCTGGGAAGGATCAGTATTTGATTTTAAAACTGGTTTAAAGAAGTCTGCTTATCCTACCGTAAATAAACAAGCTAGAATCGCTTGTTCTTTGAGCCATTATACTTTATGGAAAAATTGTTATAATGATGCTGAACCATATCTTATTTTAGAACATGATGCAAAGTTTATAAAGAAATTAGATATTAATATTATCGATACTGATAAGTTTTTTATTATAGGCATTAATAATCCATTATTTGCAACTAGGAAGGCAAACCTATTTAAACAGATAATTGATGAAAATACTAAAGAACTACAGCTTGTACCAACAATTGATTCATTCGAAGTTCCCCAAGGGTTAGCTGGAAACTCAGCATATATAATTAAACCAAAAGGGGCTAGACAGATGCTAAGGCTTGTAGAAGATCATGGTTTATGGCCTAATGATGCTATTATGTGTAAACAACTAATCCCAGCATTAGGTGTAACAAAGACATTCTATACAGAAGTTCAAGGTACACCTTCTACTACTTCGAGGTAATAATATGGAAATTTTTAAATACAAAGATTACGAGGACTATGTTAAATCTCAGATCGAAGGTAATCTTAAGAAAATTGATAAGATAAAAGAAAAAAATATTGCATATGTCAAACCTGAAACTATAACACAAATAGTAAAAAGAATGCCAGATGCAAAGAGAGTATTATGTCATGGTACTCGTAATGCAAAAGAACAGCTTTATTTTCAAAAACATTTATCAGACGCATTCATTATTGGTTCAGAAATAAGTACTAATGCAGAAGAATTTCCTATGACTATTGAACATGATTTTAATATGGTAAAAGAGGAATGGATTAACTCATTTGATATTGTTTATAGCAACTCATTTGATCATAGTATTACACCATTTGAAACTCTAGAGGTATGGAGAGATCAATTAAATGATTCTGGAAGATTATTTTTAGAACATACAGTACAAAAAAAGAACCATGTATCAAATAAAACAGATCCTCTTAAAATAGAAAAACAAGAGTTAATTGATATGATAGATAAAGTCGATATGAATATAGTAGAAGAATTCCGTGGTAGAGAAAAGGGATATGTTCTAGTCTGTGAGAAAAAATGAAAGCATTTGTTATAACATTAATGGATAACCCTAAATCGGTACAGGCAGCAATGCGTTGTATGAAGTCTGCCGAAAGATATGGTCTACATGTAGAGCATCACGCTGCTACAACTCCTAAAGATAATCCTCATCTAATTTTACATACAAAAGGTATTCAACCATCTTTCTTCCATGAAAAATATTCTAGACCTGACAATTGTATGGCGGCATTTTTATCCCACCATTCTTTATGGGAAATGTCTGTTAAGCAAAAAGAAACAATTGTTATCTTTGAACATGATGCCATTGTAACAGGTGAAGTACCAGTTAATGAAAAATTTAAAGGCTGTTTAACATTCTCTAAACCATCATATGGAAAGTTTAATACCCCTATAAAATTAGGTGTAGATGGATTAGTACAAAAGAAATATTTTGGTGGCGCGCATGGTTATATGGTTAATCCTGAAGGTGCAGCAAAGCTTATTAAGAAAGCTAAGACGCACGGTGGACCAACAGATGTATTTCTAAATGTTGATAACTTCCCATTTCTAGAAGAATATTATCCGTGGGTGTGCATGGCAGTAGATAGTTTTACTACGATCCAAAAGGAAGCCGGCTGTTTGGCAAAACATAATTATGGGGACGGATATGTCATCGAAGAAGTATGATAAGGTATTCCTAACAGGATGCGATGAAAAGACTGAATGGATGCTTCCGTGGTTTGTAGAAAATTATAAAAAACATAATGATACACCTCTTATCTTTGCTAATTTTGGGTGTAGTGAAAAAACACAGAACTACGTATTTGAACAGTTCCATGCTATCTTAAATTTTAAGAATAATAATCTTAAAGGATGGTTTATGAAACCGTTGGCTATGATGACATGCCCATCGGTAGAAACAGTTTGGATCGATACTGATTGCGAAGTACTAGATAACATTTCTGATATATTTAGTTTAATTGAAAATGAAAAGCTTTTAATGGCTGAAGATAGACCTTGGTCTAAAAGAAGAAAAGAACTATGGCATAATTCTGGTATAGTTGGATTTCGTAATAAACCACAAATACTTCGTGCATGGCTTGAGCAGGTAAAGAAAAGCCCTGTTGTAGGTGACCAAGAAGTACTGCATAGTATGTTAGATCCAATCTCTAAGCTTACATACATAAAGGACCTACCATCAGTATATAATTGGTTAAGATTAGATTTATTAGATGGTGTAGATAGTAAAAAGAAAAAAGTGATACACTGGACCGGTAAAAAAGGGAAAGATCATATTAGGAGTTTAATGAATGGCTAGATCAGTTCATGTTATTGGAAATGGTGATTGGGTTCATCTCTATACTAGAAGAGAAAGAAAGGGATTAAATCTTACATGTAATCTTGCACCGTTCCCTTATCCTAAAAATCATTATGCAACTTGCATTGTAGATTTTAAAATGATGAAGGCTATGACTGAAGGAACAGTTGTTGTACCAGGTGAATGGGTACTTGGATATAGGCCAAAGGTTTGGATGGAGAAAAATCCAAATTTTCATTTATCTACGGCTAGACAAATTAAAGAATTTTATTTAGATCTTCCTAAGTATGCCGGCAACTATACTAACTTTAATTGTGGTCATATGGCAGTACATTATGCTGCAAATAAACTAAAGGCTGATAGAGTACATCTGTACGGATTCGATTCGATATTCGATTTTAATCTTCGTAGTGTTTCTGACTTTATCCTAAACTCTGACCGTGGAAATATGAATACTAATCGATTAGCGACTAACTGGCGTTCTATTTGGTCTGAAATGTTTAAAGAATTTAAGAACACCGAATTTGTTTTACACCATGTTCATGACGAATTTAAGATTAAGGTTCCAGACAATGTACGTGCAGAAGTATATCCTAGAAAAAGAAATTAAATTAATTTTAGGGGTTTACATTCCTTCCAAATTGTGATAGAATAATATTAACAATTAGGAAGAGGAGTTCCCTATGTCATATCGTTACCAAGTTCTTGAGTCGGCTCTTATTAGCATTGCCAAAGATAGCTCTGATGAAAATATCAGATATCAGGTTTCCCGTCTAACCTCAGATGAAAGACGCAAACTCAATGGTTTGCTTTCTCTGGTTATGATTGAATCTTACGATCGTGAGATTGCAGCATGAGCCATCCATCCGAAATTGTAAATACTAAAGGTCACTGGGCTATTGGATTAGAATGGCCAGTAACTGGTAGTAAAGGTAATAAATATTTTGTAGAAATGAATAATTATGGATTCGACTGTAATTGTGTTGCATATCGTAAATGTAAACATATCAAACAGGTAGAGGCTTTATTCGATGATCCTAGTGACGGGGAATAGATCTAAGAAACGACAAAACGTTTATAGAGCAGCAATCTTCGCTTGGAATTATCTAATGCCAAGGATATCTAAATGCGATGTTTATATAGAAATTAAAAAGCTAAAGGATGCACACGGATATTGTTTGGAACTAGATAAAAGAGAATATGAAATTGAAATTGATCAAAGACTAAAAGGTGATGATCTTATTACAACAGTCTTCCACGAAATGATACATGTAAGACAGGGTGTAAGAAAACAATATCAAAATATTAATACTATTAACTATAAAACATATGATGAATATATGAAACTGCCATGGGAAATCGAGGCTTATGAATTACAGGAGGTTATGCTAAAAGAATGGAACAAGAAAAATATGAAATGTCTGAAGTAGATATTTTAAAGAAAAATGTATACGATTTGCAAAAACAGCTTCAATTGGCTTATCGTAGAATTGGTGAGCTAAGAGAAGCACTCGACATAGAAGTAGAAAAAAATAAAAGGGAAACTGTATCTTGTATATAATCTATTCAAAATCTGGGTGTATTTTTTGTGACGCAGCTATGGAACTTTTAGATAGTAAGGAAATCCCTTATGAAGAGGTAAAGGTACCTGGTAATGATTATGCAGTTTCTTTGTTTAAAGAACATAATTTTAAAACTGTACCGCAGATCTTTGACGATGGTGGGAACCATATTGGTGGTTACCAAGATCTAAAAACCATTTTCGAGGAATGGCCAGATAATCCTGCAGAAGCAAAGGCTTTTTGAAATAAAATGAAAAAAGGGGGTTTACAAACCTAAATTAGTATGGTATAATGTATATAACAATTAGGAAGAGGAGCTTAATTATGTACAAGTTAGATAAAGGTTTGGTAGATTTCATTAACGCTCAACGGGCTGAAGCTGAAGAATTCAGCAAGCAACCCGGATGTTTCATGGGCATGATGCCTGAAGCAACCGATTTGCAATACTGGGAGTCTCGTGTTCCTAGTGGTACTCTAAAAGAGTACAAGCGTCAGGAGCTGGTAGAGTCAGCTTACTATATCACTGCCGATCGTACGAGTAAGTCGTACGCCCGGTCTTTGGACTTTGCAAACTGGACTGATGAAAGGATCCAGCGTCATATCGATCGGATGTGTGAAAAGGAGGTAGCATAATGGCTAAATGTAAAACTACTGAAATGTTTGGTTCAATGTTTACTACCCATCCTATTACTGGATACGATGGGGAGGACGCAGATGGTCTATCAGAAATGTTTGATATGTTAAGAGAAGATTATAAATCCAGTGGTAAAAAAGTTATTAATATCCAAACTTATTATAATAGTGGTTATAATAGTGCAACTGATCGTTATGAAGGTGAAAAAGAATTTGGTATTGAAGTAGAGTGGGTGTGGTAATGACGCCCGCAGAGTTACAAGAAGCGCTGCCTTTACTCGGTCAGCTCCTCTTACTGGTAGTAATTGGCGCGCTTCTTGTAGGTTCTTTTTTTGCCATTGTTGGCTTTATGTTTCGAAATGCATTATGGATTACAATGATATTAGGAGTTATAATTATCTTTATGAATATGGTTCCGTAGCTCAGCTGGATAGAGCAACAGCCTTCTAAGCTGTGGGTCGAGGGTTCGAATCCTTCCGGAATCGCCAAATGCCCGCGTGATGGAATAGGTAGACATAACGGACTTAAAATCCGTGGCCATACGGCGTGCCAGTTCGAGTCTGGCCGTGGGTACCATATATAGTTAGTCGAACGAGTATAAACGTGGTTAAGCCTGCAACGACTCTAAAATTAAGACGCAGGTGGGAATGGTCCGTTCGCCTTCATAAGAAAGGAACGCAATCGCATCCAGCATTTATAAGTTGGCTCTGCTAAATTTAAGGGTGATGCCTTAATACATCCGCGTGGGGCCAACGGTTAGCCCCACACCCTGCGGGTATAGTATAATGGTATTACAATCGCCTTCCAAGCCAAAGACCTCGGTTCGATTCCGGGTACCCGCTCCATATAAATTAATTTAAATATAAATATCCCTAAGGGATAGTACCAGTCGGTCTATCCTTTTTTAACACAAATAGGAAAAGAATAAAAAAATGAAAAAACTAATGGTTGCACTCTTCGCGCTTGGTATGTCATCAAGTGCATATGCTGAATCTTCAATTGAAACAACAGTTGGGGTTGAGCGTAATCTGGATACAGAAATTAATAAGCTCTTCTTTGGCCCTTCAATCACATCAGGTGATTTTACCCTTAGCACAACAGTAAATATGGTAGATACTACTACAGATAATATGAAATTTAATATTTCATCTGCTGATGTCGATCTTAGCTATTCGGTAACTTCTAATATCGATGTATATATTGAAAACGATTTGGATGCAGATTTTAAACAAACGGATACAACTGTAGGTGTTGCAGTTAAATTCTAATTAAGGAGACCCAATGTTAAGATGGTATGATTATGTGATGGTAGGTATGTTTTCCTATCCAATAAGCCAAGGATTAATGTATAATATTTTCTGGGCTATCTTAACTTGGGTCTGCTTTGTTCAATACATGAATGCAAGGAGGAATGGAAATGTCTGATGATTTTTTCGATTTCGGATTTACAGCAGTAGATGAATCCGAACTACAAGCTGTACAAGAAGCTACGCAAAAGGTAGAAAGCGTTGCTAGCACTGCTACTGTAACACAAGATAAATTGGATAAACTTTATAATGCTATTATTCCTCTCCTCAATAATCTTAAGAAAAATCCTGAAAAAGAATATATCCTCTGGCCTAATCGGATTGAAAAAGTAGAAGCTTTTGAAGATCACCTTTATAAAATTTATTCAAATTAAATCGATTTAGGGGGTTTACATTTGGATAAAACTATGATAGAATAGTATGAATAATTGGGAAGAGGAGATCCAAATGTCTAAAATTATTATCACTAAAAATATGTCCCAGGAACAGCGTCTAGAAGCTATTCGCAAAGCCAGCAAAAAGTTCAATGCTAAAATGCAGCGTAACTTTAAGGTTCGGGATTATTCAGTTACTGCTAAAGAAGATCGCGGTGACGATTCAGTCAACATTAATGCTTGGACAGATGCTCCAAAGTATCTAGACGAACACTATGGGGATCGCGCACGCGAGCAGGCGTCATACGAATCCGATTGGGGTTAATATGTCTGTATATCCGGATATAGCAAACATTAGTATTCATCGTCTGGTACCATTCTTTTGTATGTCATCGTACCTTTATTACAAACAAAATAAATGCGTTCTTACAGACGGTGACTTCGATCTTTTATGCAAGCGAATGTTAGAAAACTGGGATGATATTAAGCATCCCCACAAATATAAAATACGTAAAAAAGATCTAGAAGCTGGTACCGGTTATGCAATAGTCTATACTAATATGATTGTAGGATCTGCAGAGTCTTGGTATAATGCTTGGGAAAAGGAGTGCGGTAAATGAGTATGCATCTTGTCCGTGGTATGACTAGTCTTAATACTAAAAAACGTAAAATGAAAAATGCACCTGGCTTTAAGAAAGCTTTAGAAGAGCATAACAAATGGCTTCGGAAAATGGGTGTTCATCCAGATCAACTCAAAGATAAGGATAAATCAAATGGCTCGAGTGTTCCGAATTATGCAGAAACACGTTTCAGCGTCCCGACGTCGGACGTCATTACACCCATCCAGGGAAAAACAAAAGCTAATGAATACTCAGGCGAATACATCATCGGTCTTGCCACTCTTCACAAGTCAAACACAGTACCGGTCGGTCGAGGAGATAACCCAGAAATATACGCAAAAATGAGGCGTGGATGAAAATAGGGGGTTTACATTCCATTGAATCTATGGTAGAATGCTTGTATAATAAAATTTTGTTGAGGAGCAAATATTATGGCTATTAGAAAAAAGCAAAAGAAAGTGGTACCAACACGTCGTCGTTTCGGACTAAGTGCTGTACCAATTGAAAAAGGCTTCGATCAGGTTCTATATTATTTTCAAACTGAAATGTCGAATTCTGATATATCTAAGATACTGAAAAACTATCTTAAAGAAAAACATAAAAAATCTGCTAATCTACAGTATATTATGTCTTGTCCTGAATATCATTTCTATTCACATCCTTCACGTGCAGCAACAGCCTTCTGGCTGACACATGCTCCGAAGAAGGATGACGATGATAAGTCTAAGGCTTATTCATCGGGACTATCAAAATGGACTTCTGAGATGATTTCCCTTGGTAAAGAAATTTACCAGGATAAGCTAATTAAAAAGAACGATTCTGATGCACGTCCTAGTATTTCGCCTATGGAAAGGCTTAAGAATAAGATTAGTAATACTATTATGCAGGATCTTCTTGGGTTAGAAGATCAATGGATAGACGGCGAAAAAACTACTATCGACGTTTATAGTTTATTTAAGAAACACGGTTTGGCAGGATCGGCAACATTGCCTGTCCGCCAGGTGATTGAGGGATGGTTGGTAGATTATGAAGATGCTTATCATAAGCGTTGTGATGATGCCGTCGAGGGTTACTCACATTTGAAAAGGCCCGAACTCAATCGCCGCATTAAGTCCTGTCAGGAAATGCTCCTCGATCTTGATAGGATTAAGTCTGCTGCCAAGGCACAACGTAAGACGAGAGTCAAACAGCCTAAGGCAGCAGACAAACAAGTTTCAAAGGTACAATACAAATCTGAAGATTCTAATTTTAAATTGGTTTCAATTAGTCCTATACAAATTATTGGCAAAATCAGATTGTATACCTTTAATACAAAATCCAGGATGCTTACCGAATACATTACACAGAGTGTTGGTGGATTCGAAATTTCTGGTACTACAATTAAGAATATCGATACTGTGAATAGTCGAACAGTTAGATTACGTAAGCCTGATGAATTTTTACCAGGTGTTCTAACTAAGACCGTTAAGCAAATCGATACCGAATGGAAGAAGCTTACCACTAAGACAACTATTCCAAATGGTAGATTAAACTCAGACACAATCCTATTAAAGGTATTAGATAAATGATTGAAGATAACTTTTTGACCAAGTCAAAATTTACTAAGCTTATCGAAGCAACAGTAATCGAAACGAAATTATCCTATATGGATACTATCTTACATCTTTGTGAAAGGAATGAAATTGATCCTGAAGATGTAAGAAAATTTATATCACCTATCATAAAAGAGAAATTAGAAGCTGAAGCTATGGCTTTAAATTTTCTTCCAAAAACAAATTCATTGGACTCAGCTTTTTTTGAATAGATCGATATATAATATGTTTACAAAACAACGAAAATACGGTATAATAATTCAGTTTAATACTTCAGCAAATACAAGGAAATACAAATGACATTCGAAAATCTAAAACGTAATCGTGACCAAATCCAGAAACTAGTACAAGCAGCGGAATCTACCGGTGGTGGTACTGAAAAGAAATCATATACAGATGATCGGATTTGGAAGCCAACCGTAGATAAGGCAGGTAATGGATATGCAGTACTACGATTCCTCCCAGCAGCAGCAGATCAAGAACTACCTTGGGTCAGATACTGGGATCACGGATTCAAAGGACCAACTGGTCAATGGTATATCGAAAACAGCCTTACTTCTATTGGTCAAACTGATCCAGTCGGGGAACTTAACTCGCGCCTTTGGAACTCGGGTGTAGAATCTGATAAGCAGAAAGCTCGTGACCAAAAGCGTCGTCTTCACTATGTGACGAATGTTCTTGTTCTTCAAGATCCTTCTGCACCACAGAATGAAGGCAAGGTATTCATCTATAAGTTTGGTAAAAAGATCTTTGATAAAATCATGGATTCTATGCAGCCAGAATTTGCAGATGAAAATCCTGTTAACCCGTTTGATTTTTGGGAAGGCGCAGACTTTAAATTAAAGATCCGTCAAGTCGAAGGTTATCGTAATTATGATAAGTCTGAGTTTGCTAGCCCATCTGGTCTATATGAAGGAAATGAATCCCAGTTGGAATCAGTTTATAACCAACTACATAATCTCAGTGAGTTTACAGATCCAAAGAACTACAAAACGTATGATGAACTAAAAGCAAAGTTAATGCGTGTTCTTGGTGAAGAATCAACTGCAGGTGCTTATACTATTAAGCAGGAAAACATGATTAATGAACCTGTATCAGCACCTCAGCCACGTATGGCAGAGCCAGTAACGGCAGAGCAGATTGATACATCTGGTGATGAAGATACTATGTCATATTTTGCACGATTGGCAAATGACGACTAATTAGGTAAGCCAACCAATTAGGCCTAGTCGCTGAATAAGATTCGGACAAAAGTTGGTACACAATAAAGGAGAAAGACTACTTCGGTAGTCGGGGATTAGGGAGCTTCGGCTCCCTTTTCTTTTAGTGGGATAATAGCATATCTGATGCATCAACCGGGCTTTGTGCATTTCCTGGAAGAGAAAATCCATTTGTTGTTGACGATGTCGATGTTGATGGTGCTAAAATAATTGGCGCGGATCCGCCTGGTCCAGGTGGGACTGCCGATCTTAATCCTTGAACGCCTTCATACTTTTCTGCCCTAATATTTGTATCTGGTTTTAATACAAATTTCCCTTTATCATTTTTAGTATATCCAGCATATTCATATACAGAATTAGGAATACCCATAACTGCTAGTCGCGTAGGATCATACCATGCCCGTTCAACGTTCGGGTCAGGTAAAGTGTTTCTTAAGATATATTTTGTAAGTCGCTCAGACATACTACCAACACTAGCAGTAACTTGTCTAATTTTACTAGTAGGATTAGCAAATGCTTCTTTAAAGAAATTCTTTACTGCTTCCCATGCAGGATCGACCAATGCAGTTAGGCTAAACTCTTTTAGTTTTTTCGATGCATCTTCAAATCCTAGTTTATCAGCAAACCATGCCGGCAATTTAATAAACAATAAATCTATAGCCTCTGTAAACCCTTTAATAACTCCTTTTATACCACCTTCGATTCCCGATTTAATTCTATCTAATAATTTTTTATTATCCCCTTCCATAAATCCATCATAAAATCCTACAAAGAAATCAATTGCAGAAATAATAATTTGGAAAAATGGTCTAAGTGCAAATCCGATTATCTTTTTAAGAGGCGTTAAAATAGGATCAAGTGCTGATATAATTTTTTGGAAGAATCCAATTATGCCGCCGCCGGCCTCTCCACCACCTAATATCCCCTTTAAAGCTTCAAAATTAACTGTAGGGAAATATTTAGTAATAGAACCTATTTTATTAGACAATCCATCAAAAAATTCTGTAATAGGGGCAACTGCTTTTGAAATTCTACCTTCACCTTCTGTATTGCTAAAAAGATCTGTAACCGGTTTTAAGAAATTTGATATAGAGGTTCGAATTGCTTGTATGGTCTTTGAAAATGATTTAACACCCTCTGATGTATCTACGACAGGTTTACCATCAACACCTAATCCTAATATTCTATATAATCCCTGTAAAAAATTGTTAGGTATATTTTTAAATAATGTTTTAGTTTCATCTGGAATAATTAAAAGATTTTTAAGATTTCTACCAAAGGCTGCTATACTTTTCCCAAAATCTCTAATGGAATCAATAAATGTAGTAAATCTAGTGTTTAGTGCCTTTCGGGTATCATTTAGACGTTTTGCAATTTGTCCTATTCTTAATGCTTTAATTGCTGCATCTAAATCTGTCAACGATGCCACAATGCCTGCTACGGTAGCTCCTATTGCACCAAGACCCGTTAATCCGCCAAGTAAACTAAATCCGCTATCTCCACCTGTACTGGATTTTGGCTGGGGTATTGCCGGTAACTTTTTTTTGGCTTCTCTTTGTGTTTCCAAGTTCTTCAATTTTTGCATGCTCATCATACTGAAGAATCTATCAAATCTTATACCGATCTTAGTAAGCTCAAGTCGAGTGCCTTCATGACCTAACTGATTTTCTATATTATTTTCTTTTAATTTTTGAGTTACGTCATCTAGAGTTGCCATTATACCCGTCCCTGTTGTTCCTGCCTTGCTTGTTCTTCTTTCAAATGGTTGATTAGCATATCAAGATATACTTCTCTTTCCCATGGTATCATATGGTCTATCTCAGTCAACGAATAGTGATAATGGTGCATTAACTGAAAATTCGTCCTATAATAATTTACAAGTGTCTCATGAGATAGACCTATGAGAAAAAACTTTGCATTCCTTCTACTACAATATTGTTTTGATGATTACATTTTTTACAAGAGAAAGCTACATCATGTGTTAGCTTAGGCATTTTTTCTACGTATTCTCTTACCTTAGTAAATTGCTGATTGTTCATAGATTCTATAAAGGAATCTAATTCTTGAGCAGTTTGATCTTTAGCAGAGAATCTTTCTTCATTTGTTTTTATAACATCAATACTTGATCTAATTAATCCAAAAATTTGATCTACACTTGATTCTGAAGAAAGAATATCGCCTCTAACTATACTATCGAAGGTAGGCCATTTCATTTCTAGAGAAATCTGGTTATCCAATTCGATAGTATTAGAGATGTCTGGTACTTCTATTTCTACATCATCAATATTTAATGTAATATCATTACTAGATTCACATTCATTACATTTCATAACAATAGTCGATGTTTCACCTACGCTTTTAGCTCGTATTTTTAGAAACATATATTCGATATCAAATGTAGTTAATCTTGTAGTATCGATATCTTCAGTTACACAAGCTTTAATAGTATTAATTACTGTATTCAGAATCTGTTTCTGATCATCAGATTCTAAAGCCATTAATAAAATCTTTTCTTCTTTGACTAAGAATGGTCTAAAGCTCACACTTTTTTTCATTGATGGTATAATTAAATCATAATTTGGGGAATCATTTAATCTTGGTAAAGCCATTATGCACTCTTTCTTTTCCACACGTCATTCGCATTTACACGAATCATTTTTTTATTTGTTTCATTCTTATTTGGATTTTCAATAGTTAGCATTACATTTTTGCCGGCGTGCCATGCATTTACCTTTGCAATCATTTGTGCTGTACTACCAACCCATTCTTTTCTTGATTGTTTACTCCATCTAGGATCTTGGGATCTGCGTTCTCCCTTAGAAACCTGATGGGCTCTTTGTCTTTTCTTTGCCATTTAAATCCCCTATCCAAAATTTAAGCCACCGCTTACGAAGTTTTGTAGACCAGCCTTAATTGGTCTCCATTTAGTATAAGATAGATCTACTTGAAGTTGTACTAATCCATCTAATTCATTTGATAATTGAACTGCGCCAATTGTTGTTGGGAAAGCATCTTGTAATTCTACGGCATATATTGTACCTCCACCAATTTCTAAATTACCCTGGAGTGGACCAATATTAGCACTGAAACCTTTTCTAGCCTTTCTCAACTGATGTATCTTTACTGTCTTAGCATAATCCTGTTTATAACCTACTTCACCTGTATCCTGATTCAATACAAGATCTGTCCAGGCATCAAAATATGTTTTAATACCATAATCATTCATCAAGTAAAATGTTAAGCTAACCTCTTGAACTGCATATCCATAGGCTACCCTTTGAAATTCCATACCGATTCTTCTATCTGTTGTAAGAATCTGTTTACCAGGTAATGTGGCATTTGAGCATAAAATATTCATTTCTCTACTAGTTGGTTTACCAGTTTCTAATATGCCTGGTATATTTGGTATTGACGGTAATAGATTTGCAAGAAATCCTCCTAGTGTACCAAACCCACCAGAGCCAACTGGAGGTAGCTCAACCAAAAACTGATTTGCTTGTGCAAACCCAAGCTTTGAGGTAGCAACAGATTTTAGATCGTCAATTGATGCCATTACATCTTCCCTCTTGAATCTCTATAAACAGTACCTGAACTTGCCTTTCTGAAATCCTGTGTCGGAAGAAATGTAGCAATTTCCCATTCTGGTTTATCTACTAAAGCAAATCTACTTTTTACATGTTTTGTTAAATATCTATGGATAGTTGGCTTAATAAATTTCATAGGTAATTCTCCTTCACCCAATAAAGCATCTAAGGCTTTAGCTCTGAGTACAGGAGGAAGATAGTGTAAATTTAAGCCGTAGAATCCACCCTTTGCTGGTCCCATCATAATAACTAATGGGAATGCATCATAATAGGGTAAAGTATCTTTATATTTTGGATCATAGAAATACATGTACATATTACCGTACGGTGCTGTCTTTGGTCTATTCCTTAATGCAATTTCTTCTTCTCGCATAAGATCAAGACGATTTACGCGCCCGAGCGCGACGGCCTTTTTACGGAACCACTCAATAGACTGTTTAGTCCGTGGGGTAATACCAGCACGGAATGCCTCGATTTCTAGATCTTTAAATAAGTTGCTCATACGAGTATTTATATTGATTTATTCAATAAATGTTAATCCTTCCACTCTTTAGGTGCTGCATTAACATTCTTTGGTGGCCTAACACGAGGCTTTGAAATTTTCTTTTTCCTATATGGTGCTGCTTTCTTTAGCGGCTTTTTTATTTTACCAGGCATCGGTTTAGCAAGAAGTTTCATCTCTTGCAATTTCTTTTCAGTCCACACTTCAAAAGTCCAGCCACGATCTTCTGCATATTCCTTTGCAGCTTTCCATTTATTCATATTCTTAACATAAGTTAATCCTTCATAGATATACTTCTTTGTACGTCTTTCACCTGAAGGTGGCTGTGTTTCTTTTTCTGGTTTAATTTCAATAAGTGTGGTTTTATTATTTCTCCATGTGATTTTAAGATCTACAAAATATCTGTGATATCTTTTGTCAACATCGTAGAAATAAGGTATAACTGTTTCTTCAGATTCCCAGCTTTTTACCTCTATATTATGATCACACCATTTAAAAACTTTCCTCTCCCATGAGGATCTGTATACGACATTAGCCGGATCGCCGGCATACTTATCTCGATTAACGACTTTATATCTTCCTGAATGTGCCATAATTCCATATAAATAAGATTAAACTTTCTTAGTATCTATAGGATATAATATGGCTATCAGAAACCAATTTGAATACAACAATAATGGTATTGTCCAAAATAATACCAATCTAGGTACATCGGCGCTAAAAAGAAGTAATGTCATTATGGCATATCCTATTAATAGAGACGATTCCTATTTAGGTAGGATAAGGTTCGTTGTAAAAGAGGCTAAGCCTATTAATCCAGTACTAGGAGCTAATAGACTCTTTGAAGCAATAAATGTAGATAATTTCTTTGGCCAAGCCGGTGGAACTAAAAAAGCAAAAAGCGATGATGATGGATATACCGCTTATGAACCTAGTACCGGTACTAGAGAACAGCAAGAACAAAAAGCAGCTAAAAATGCTGAAAAGGATCAACTAGTAAAATCTTCAGTATCAGGATTGACTGGTATTAAATATCAAACTGCTAAAAATACACCTATTATCGATTTATACATGCCGGCCGGAAACTTAGTTATGAACGAAGGTGTTCAATATGAAAATGTTAATTTAGATCCTATGGGTGCTGCTACTGGTGCAGCTTTAGCTAGTGGTGATTCTATTATGTCGGCCTTTGGGAAAGGCCTAGCAGAAGGTCTTCAGTCTATTTTTAATATGAGAGATACCAATACTGAACAATTAGCAAGATTGGCTACCGCTAGATTAATGGATAAAATCCCTGGAGGTATTGGTCGTGCTGGTCAGCTAGCAGTACAGGCTACAACTAACCCAAATACAAGAGCAATGTTTCGAAATGTAAATATACGGGAATTTAATTTTACTTTTAAATTTATTGCTACTTCGGCTACTGAAGCAAGAATAGTTGAAGAAATTATACGTCATTTTAGGACAGAAATGTATCCTGAAGCCATTAATCCTGCTGGCGTTCCTATTGGATATAATTTCCCTAATGCATTTGATATATCATTTAAATATAAAGGTCAGAATGCAAAAATACCAAAAATAGAAACTAGTTATCTAAGAAATATTCAAACTTCATATAATCCAACTAGTGCTACATTTCACGCCGATGGCCAACCAAATGAGATTGACCTTACACTTAATTTTGTTGAGGTTAGAACTCTTAATAAGCAAGATATCTTAGGGGAATTCGGATGAGATTTTTTAAAGACTTTGAAGAAGTACAGTATCGATTTGGTAATGAAACTTCAAATGTACTTTTCCAAAATTTGACTGCATATGCTGATATTGTAGATCAGATTAAGGATGATGCTGGCCTCTATCAATTTGAGCAAATTCATGAAGGATTTAGACCAGACCAAGTTTCAATTAGATTATATGGAACACCACTTTATTATTGGACTTTCTATTTAATGAATGATAACCTAAGATTACAAGGTTGGCCACTTACGAACAGAGAATTAGAAGCAAAGGTAAAGAAAGATTATCCTGGAACATCTATTACTACTCGAAATAATCTTACAGGGATTTTTAAAATTGGTCGTACTGTAGTCGGATCCCAGTCTGGTGCAACTGGTCAAATCTTTCATAGAAATTTAAGCTTGGGTCAAATAGTAGTTACGGGGGATTTAGAATTTAAAATTAATCCAAGTCCAGAAGCTGTAACTAGTACCTACCAAACTCCAGGTGGAACACAGGCAACAACAACAGAGACTATTAATCTTTCTAGCTATTCACCATATTATAATGCTGCACATCATTATATCGATGGAAATGGAAATTGGACAGACTTTGATCCTCAGGTTGGGCCAGGTGCACAATTAACAGAAGTAACTAATTTCGATCATTACATTAATGAAAATGATGCATTAAGAACTATTCGAGTTATTAGACCTGGTTTAATCGGTGATATAGTTTCTGCGCATAAGAAATCCATAAGGTCATAATATGAAAAGCTCTGAAGAAAAGAGTTCCTATCAGTTTGAATCTGTAATACTTTCTTCCGATAGACTTAAGAATGGTCTTGAAGTTGATATCTCAAATTCTATATCTGATCTTGAAATATTTGAACATATAGAAAAGCCATACTTAACTGGTCAGATTGCATTTTCAGATAATGATAATCTTGTATCAGGTTTCGATTTTCAAGGTGGGGAAAGAATTACTATTAATATGAGTCCTACTAATTTAGTAGAAGAAGGTAGAATAACATCCAAAGTTTTTCGTGTAGAAAAGATTATGGGGACTTATAAATCTAATGATAAAAACGAAGCAGTATTTTTAAAATTAATAGAAGACATAGGATATACTTCAAGTGTTAAAAATGTAAATAAATCTTATCAAGGAAGCCCTATAACTATTATTCAGAATATATTATCTTCCTATATTAATAAAGATCTTTTGTATTCTAGTGATGAATATAAAGGAAGAATGAAGGTGGTAGTTCCAAATCTTCATCCTATTGAAGCTGCTATGTGGATTAAGAATAGAACTACTAGTGAGGATGGTTTACCCTTTTACCTATATTCCGTGTTCGGAGATAATTATTTAAGGATGATCGATCTAGGACATATGTTAAGACAAACCCCTATTAACGTTTCAGCCCCTTATGTATATTGGCAGAATGCAGCAAATACCTTAACTTCTTTTACTGCGTTTACTGCTATTCAAAATTATAAACATGAAGAAAATGATAATCTTCTTCGATTAATACGTTCAGGAGTAGTAGGATCTAAATATAATTTTTATGACACTATGAACGCTTTACCTCAGCAAGTAGATTTTGCAGTTGACAATGATGTATTCGAAATGTTAGCTACCTCAGACTATTTTAAAAATGGACAGGAAAGATTTAACTATGGTCCAAATTTTCAAATTGATGAAGTTAAAATTAGTGACTATAATTCGAATGTAATATCTCAAATATCAAATGGTGGTACTTATGATGGCGCAGGTGGATTTAAAACTCTTCATCAAGAACCAGATTCAGGATCACATAAAAGAAAAATAATAGGAAAAGCTCTTAAAAACTTTATGACAAAAAATCCCCTTATTATCCAAGTAAGAGGTGATGACTTTTTAAAGGGTGAAGAAAATAGAGAAGGAATTTATAACTATACTATCGGAAATGTAGTTAGAATTTTATTTAAAGATAATTCTGCAGATGATCCAGATTCTCCAAAATTTGATAGAAAGAAATCAGGGGACTATATAATATATGCGGCAAGACATATGATTAAAGCAGAAAGATATGATGTAAGCCTACTTTGTGCTAAATTAGCATCTTATACAGAGGATCCTAAATTACAATGATACCGACGAATGAAAATTTCTACGGTGATAGTACCAGGTGGTTTATTGGAAATGTTATTTCTATAAATGATCCACTAGAACTAGGTAGGGTAAAGATAAGAATCTTTGGGGTTCATA
>Ga0181604_10000139_pt1 | contig 64445 bp, 53 predicted proteins | sample 041ome_12_FD_148663 | JGI IMG/M metagenome (GOLD analysis project Ga0181604, IMG submission 148663) | Coastal salt marsh microbial communities from the Groves Creek Marsh, Skidaway Island, Georgia - 041410US metaG (spades assembly) | ecosystem: Environmental > Aquatic > Marine > Intertidal zone...
GGTGCTCACCGCGTTTTTCCTGGAGGCCTCGTTCCTCGGCATCATGCTCTTTGGTAAGCAGCGGGTGTCGAATCGCACCCATTTAATCTCAACTTTCCTGGTGGCGTTTGGCACCTCGCTGTCGGCGTTTTGGATCCTCGCGCTCAACTCCTGGATGCACACGCCTGCGGGCTATGAGATTCGCGACGGGCAGTTTTTTGCCGAGAGCTGGTCGGCGATTATTTTTAATCCTTCGTTCCCGTACCGCTTTACCCACATGATGCTCGCGAGTCTGCTGACCTCGGCGTTCTTGGTGGCGGGTGTCTGTGCCTACCGAGTCCGCAAGGGCGTGGATGGTCCCGCGACCAAGATGGTGCTCAAGACCGGTATCTACACCGCCGCGCTGGTGATCCCACTGCAAATTTTGGCGGGCGATCTGCATGGCCTGAACACCCTCGAGCACCAGCCCGCCAAGGTGGCAGCGATGGAGGCCGTCTGGGAGACCGAAAAGGGCGCCGGGTTTACCATTGTGGGGATCCCCGATGAGGAAGCCCGCGAGACCCGCTTCGCGATCAAAATCCCCTATGCGGCGAGCTTGATTTTGACCCACGACCCCGAGGGCGAGGTAAAAGGCCTCAATGATTTTGCTGAGCACCCCCCGGTGGCGCCAGTATTCTGGTCCTTCCGTGTCATGACCGGTGTGGGCACCCTGATGCTCTTAGTGTCCTGGTGGGGCGCGTGGCAGCTGTTTAGGCGCGGCAAGCTGAACAGTGTGGCGCTGCGGGCCGTGTCGCTCATGACCTTCTCGGGTTGGGTCGCCAGCGTGGCTGGATGGTACGTGACCGAGATTGGCCGGCAGCCCTGGATTGTGCAGGGGCTGGTGTCCACGACCGAGGTGGTCGCGCAGCACCCTTCCGCAACGCTCGCGGGCACGCTGTTTGGTTACGTGGGCCTCTATATTGCCCTGATGATTGCCTACATGAAGGCGCTGCGCATTATGGCGGTGAAGCCAGCCAAGTCACTTGAAGAAGACTCGAACCCCCTGGGCACGCCACTGGTAGGGACCACCGCGTGAGTGAAGCGCTGCCGCTTTTCTTTGTGTCGGCGATGGGCCTGTCGCTGCTGCTTTACGTGATTCTGGATGGATTCGATCTCGGCGTGGGCATGTTACTGCCTTTTGGTACTGACGCCGAGAAAGACACCATGATCGCCTCGATCGGCCCCTTCTGGGATGCCAACGAGACCTGGATCGTGATGGGGGTAGGAGTGCTGCTGATCGCCTTCCCCAAGGCCCACGGCATCATCCTCACCGCGCTCTATATCCCGGTCACCATCATGCTGGTGGGGCTGATTCTTAGGGGCGCAGCGTTCGACTTCCGCGTGAAGTCGGCGGACCACCGCCAGCCCATGTGGAATAAGCTCTTTGCGTTGGGCTCCCTGATGGCTTCGATGGCGCAGGGCTGGATGCTCGGTGCTTATATTACCGGCCTCACGGGTGATGCCATCAGCGTGGCCTTTTCTATTTTGATCTCGCTCACGCTTCCTGCGCTCTACATCATGCTCGGCGGTGCCTGGCTGTTGATCAAAACCGAAGACGAGCTCTTCGATAAAGCCGCCCACTGGTGCCGGCTGGCGCTGCCACCGATGGCTTTTGCGCTGTTGCTGGTTTCGATCGCAACCCCGCTGGTGAGTGCTGATATCGCCGATCGCTGGTTCAAGCTACCTGATGCCATCGGTTTGCTGCCCATCCCAATGAGCTGCGCGCTGGCGATCATCGGCATGGACTGGATGCTACGCCGCCCCAAGGTGCTGCACGCGGGCTATGGCTGGTTTATCTTTGTGGCGCTCATGGTCATTTGTATGATGGCCGCTATTGGCCTCGCGTACAGTATTTACCCCGATATCGTGATCGGCCGCATGACCTTGTGGGAGGCGGCTGCGGCTACGGAATCCCTGCAATTTATTTTTTGGGGCGCAATCGTCACATTGCCGGCGATATTGGGCTACACTGTGTACGTACATCGAGTGTTTGCTGGTAAAGCCACGGAACTCTCGTACGAATAATCCTGGGGGATTAGAAGCCGTGAGCGGGGGTGATGTTGGCCCCCGCTTTTTTGTGCCCGTTGGTTTTTGCACTGGCGTTGTCATTCTCGCTGCACGCTGATGAACCACCGGATCTTGACCCACTGTGCTTTGCCGCGGATATCCTCGCCTTTCAGGAGTGGGAGGCCAAAAACACGCTGCCCGAAGGCCGAATCTCGTTCGTGGGGAGCTCGAGTATCCGTATGTGACACGCTACCAAGGCCTTTCCCAACGCGGTGATTATTAATCGTGGTTTCGGCGGCGCCGAGTTCTCCGACATTTTTATTGCTACGATTGTGTGATCACCCGTTACCTCGCTCTGGCGCAACACACGGGAATTAGCGATATTTATAGTCCGATCTTAGCGGCCAAGGAGTGAGACTCAGCCGGCTATGATGGGGCGTTCGCGATGAGGCTGCCTAACAGACTCAGGTCGAGATCATAGACAGAGCATCCTGCCTTTTTACTCACCTTTATCCACCCCGACGCATAATAGATGACGCGCTCAACGTCGCGACGAAGCGAGATTTCTTAATAATTGATCTTCCAAAAAAAGTTAACATTGATGTTGACAATAGTTAATTCCTAGGAGAATAATCAACACATATGTTAACAAAAATAAAGGGTGGTCTTATGCTCGGCTTTGACAACGTGCTGCACACCGCAGGTTTCCGGAAAAGATTTTTTGTTGCGGTCGCAGGGACAACGACAGCGCTAGCGACTACGTTTGCAACTGCGCAAGCGAACAATGCATTGCTAGAGGAGGTGTACGTTACCGCGCAGAAAAAATCTGTCGCGGAGGCGGTACAGGATGTGCCCATCGCAATATCCGCTTATTCTGGGCGGAAAATTGAGGCGATGTTTGCGGTAGATTTGACTGACATCGGTTTTACTGCACCGAATGTTCAATTGACTCCACAGGGCACGGTCCCGGGAACTGCAAACTTTTCGATTAGGGGATGGGGGACTACGGGCCAATCTATCCCTTCTTCAGACCCCGCCGTAGGTGTAGTTCAGGATGGCGTTGCGTTCGGCACAATCTACGGTGTCGTAACCGATGTATTTGACATCGAATCACTGGAGGTATTGAGGGGCCCACAAGGCACATTGTTCGGGCGCAACGTCAGTGCTGGTGCAGTTTCTGTCAAAACGACGAGGCCTAATCACGATGAGATGACCGGCAAGCTGCAGGTGGGCGCAGGCGCCTACGGGCTGTTTGAGGCTCGAGGCCTTATAAGCGGGCCAATATCGGATAACGTTGCTGGCAAACTCGCCGTGCTATGGCGAGACCAAGACGGTATCTGGGACAACACCACAATCGGCGGTGAGCAAGGCGCCAGAGAGTCCTTGGTTGTGCGGCCTGCAGTGTCTTTTAGGGGAGAGAACAGCACGTTCACAGCAATCGCTGAGTTCGGTGATATCGATGCCGACGGTATGTCGGGTAGGAACTTTATGTGTCTGGGTGTGCCTGCTCTGGTATTGGCAGAGTGCGCCGGTTTCGAACCTAACCTTGATCCCTATGCTGACAACACTACGCGGCAAACGACCGTTGGTGAAAACAACATCGAGTGGTCTGCACTGACGCTCGAAGGTGTGTGGGATCTGTGGAATGGCTCTTTAACAGCAGTAGCGGGCTATCGCGATATGGAGCAGGAGGTATGGGGAGACATTGACGGTGCTCCCAATACGATTCGCTTCCAATTTGCCCCGGGTACGGGTTTTGATCAGGAACAGTTGAGCTTGGAGGTTCGCTGGTCCGGCGATATTTCAGATCGGATGACTCTCACCACGGGCGTAAACTTTTTTGATCAGGAGTACACCTACAACGAGCGGCGTCTACTCATCGATGCACTGGACCTAAGAGCATCCTCTACCATTGACCATTCGACCTTTGGGGTATTTGCGCAGGCTGACTTTGCACTCACAGATAAGCTCACAGTGACGCTAGGGGGGCGCTATTCCTCAGAAGAAAAAGACGCTGCGATCGGTGTCATTGGAGACCCCACGGGTACCGGTAACTGTAAGCGCTTCGTCGGCTCGAACTTCGGAGGCAGTGACCCGATTAGCGAGAGCTCGTCGGCGAGCTTGAGTGATTGCAAGCCGGCCTTCAATGACAGCGAGGATTGGTCGAACTTTACGCCCAAGGTCGGGCTGACCTGGAATATCAGCGACGCCATGATGGGCTACGCCAGCTACTCCAGAGGGTTCAGGAGCGGTGGCTATAACGTCCGTTTTTCTGACACCAGTCTTGTAACCAGTCCGGACGCCCCTGGGTCAACACCTGGTCCATACAACGAGGAAGTGGTCGATGCTTTGGAGATCGGCTTGAAGACTGATGTTGGTGACGGGAGAGGGCGTTTTAACGTCGCACTCTTTCACAACGCCTACGAAGACATGCAGTTGTCGGCAAACAATCAGTCCGGCGTGCAGTCGATCTTCAATGCGGCAGAAGCGACTATGCAAGGCATCGAATTGGAGGGTGTCTTCGCGCTTACCGATAATCTGACACTAGAAGCTAGTTACGGATATGTCGACGCGTCCTACGATGAAGCAGATTTCCTGAAGCGCACCTTTGGTGAAGATACCGATGTTGGGAGCTTCCTATTGCAAATGGTTTCGGAGAGAACCTGGTTTGTTGCGGGAACTTACGACCACTCAGCAGGCGGTGCGGGTCGCCTGAGTTGGCGAGCCAGCTACAGTTATGCAGACGATGCGGCAGCTGATAATTTCAATTTTCTCTTACTTGACGACTACGCTTTGATCGATGCGAGCGTTACCTTTGTTAGCGCAGACGAGAGATGGTCTGTGGCGTTGTACGGTAAAAACCTATCTGATGAGGTGTACTTTAACTTTGGCTTCGACAACACCTCGATAGGATCAAAGACCATGTGGTTATCTCCACCCAGGACCTGGGGTGTTCGCGCGACTTACGAATTTTAAAGTTTGTTACTTGGGGCTCGTGGCTTTTACCGGGGATATCACCCCGGTTTTTTTTACCTGCTCACGAGGCGCTTGCCCGGTATGCTAGAGAGCGTAGAGGTGGAGTCGGTCTTGTGGGGCGAGTCATTGGTTGGGCGGCGCCCGCGTCTGGCTAGATAGAGTAGCGTCTTATTGTTGAGTCCTAGCCGAAGCGAAAACCCTCCCAGTCATTGGCTTTCACGCGCTCCAGTATCCGCCGGTATCCCCTTACCCCTCCTGAGTAGGGCATAAAGACGCGAGGTTTGCCCGCTACTTCTGCTCCCACGTAGTACGAGCTGGCGAGGGGGTACAGCGTCTCTTTTGATCGCTCGTTAACGTGCGCCACCCATTCCTTTTCAAACTGGGGCAGTGCCTCAATCTCTGTAATTTGCCTCTCTTTCATGGAAGAAAGTAATTCGCAGATAAAGTCCACGTGCTCCTCGCTTGAAAGCAGTACGTTGCTGAGGAGCGAAGGACTACCCGGACCGGCGATGATAAAAAAGTTAGGAAACTCAGAGGTGCTCAAGCCTAGATAGTTGACGGGGCCATCGCACCATTTTTCCTGCAACGAAATGCCATTGCGACCCCGAATGTCCGGCGTAAAAAGCGAGCCGGTAAACGCATCGAAACCGGTAGCGTAGATAAGAATATCGACGGGGTACTCGTTCCGCGATGTTTTAACGCCCGTCGCCACCAGTTCTTCAATGGGATCTGCTTTGATGTCAACGAGCTCGACGTTGTCGCGATTAAAAGATTCATAGTACAGGTGATCTACCGCGGGTCGCATGGCGCCAAAAGGAAAGCCTTTTGGCGTCAGTTTTTTCGCAATTTCTGGGTCATTTACCTTTTCAGCAATTTTGCGATGCACGAACGCTTTAGCTAGGTCATTGGCTTCCCTGTTTAGGAGAATATCTTTGTAGGCCAGCGCAAACCCGTAGCCCAGTCTCCGCCATGCCGCCTCAAATATTTTTTCACGCTCCTCGGGCGTGTCATCGAGGGCGGATTTTCCGCTTGGCACAAATCCGAGTCCGCTGGGTGAGTTTTTGGCTTGCTCTCTCCTTTCGCGATAACGCGCTTTTATATCAGCGTCTTCTTGATCACTGATGTCTGCGTGGCAGGCTGGAATACTGTAATTGGCAGTGCGCTGAAAGACGTAGAGGTGCCGTGCCTGCTCAGCGATGACAGGCGTCATTTGAACACCGGAGGATCCGGTGCCAATAATCCCTACGCGTTTGTCTTTGAAGTTGACTTGCTCGCGGGGCCACAACGCACTGTGATAGATCTCTCCGGTAAAATCAGATTCGCCAGTTAAATCCGGTTTCTTGGGTTTTGACAGCTGCCCGGTCGCCATAACCACGGTTTTGGCGACCCATGTTTCACCGCGGGTGGAGCGAAGTTCCCAGTGACACCGAGCCTCGTCATATCGCGCTTCTGCTAATGCGTGGTCGAATTTAATATGCTTTCGCAGGTCAAATTTTTCGGCGACGAAGCGGATATAACTAAGAATTTCGGGTTGCTGCGCGTATCGTTCGGTCCAGCGCCATTCTTGCTCGAGCTCGGCGGAAAATGAGTAGGAGTAGTCGTAGCTTTCTACGTCGCAACGCGCGCCAGGGTAGCGATTGTAGTTCCACACCCCACCCACTTCGTCAGATTTCTCGAGTATCTGGCAGTTCAGACCTGCGCCACGAAACGTGTGGAGGGCGCGGAGTCCAGCTAAACCCGCGCCAATAATGAGTACGTCCAAAACTTGGTTTTTTGGTGCATCCGCCATGATTCTAACTCTAGGACCTCTTGGGGCGGCGCGCGGCCGCGGTTACTCAACTGGGCTTCCAAATCTGTGGCTGGAATTATGAGTAGGGGCATTGCAAATTGTCAACAATAGTGTTGAAATAAATGCTAAGTTGTCAACCTGTCCCGCTCAAAATTTTCAGCGGCGGCAATAACCACAGATAGCGGAACACTGGAGAGCGGTGGGTGAAAGAAAATTTGGGTGAACAGGTGACGGGCGAGACGCCAGTTGGCTGGCGACTGCAGACCATCAAAAAACGAGCGGTGATACAGCTCATGGGTTCGAGGGTTTGGGGACGATTTAACCCAAATCATTGGGATGTTGATTACGCAAAGTCCACGGGGTTATCGGCACCTATTCAAACGGGAGAAATGACCTCAGCCTATATCTCAGAGATGTGCGTAAACCATTTTGGCCGCCACTTTTTTTGCGGTTCTCGGGTCGCCTGCAAGTACATAAATGCCACGGTGGCGGATGAAGTTATCTCGGTTCATGGCGTGATCTCCCAGAAACTAGTCGTTGAGGAGGGGTGGCGATTTGTGGTTGATGTCTGGTGCGAAAACGAGGTGGGCGATAAGAAAACGGTGGGGACAGTAGAGGTTACGGTGCCCACGACAGACAAGGACGAAATACAGTGACGTCAGACGAACGGGATTCTGCTACCGCTGAAAAAGCAACCCAGGGGCATTGGGTCAGGCCGCAAACAGAAATGCAGCGCGAGCAAACGCGCGTATTTATCGAGTCTCTCGAGGAGGATTGCCAGCCCTATTGGGAGATGGTCGAGGTGGGTGACGTGCTGTCAAGGGAACTCTGCCTGACGCCCGAATTAGTGGTGATGTATGCCGATGGTGTTGAAGACTTTAACCCGTGGTATGAGGCATGGAAGATGAATGTGTGGCGTATTTCCGGGGTTTCACCTTTTGGTAGCGCAATCGTTCCGCCGTTACTGCTATCGCATTTTATTTTGTCGGTTCAGTTTGATCACACTAAGCCTTTTTCAATCGGTTCCATTCATACGTTTCATGACTCCGAGATTATTGCGCCGATTTATGTGGGAGCGACTGTCCAGATCAAAACGGAGGCGATAGAAAAGTTTGTAAAACGTGATCGCCGATACGTGCGTCATCGGGCTGAGGTATACGACTTGTCCGACGGTGAGGTGAAGTTTCGCGAAACGCGCGACATCCTGTCGCTCTGAGACAAGGCTATTTAAGGGTGGCGACGGCCGCCAGCTTTCAGCTGGATTGCCTCGTACCGGCAGGATCAGGGCTGGAATTAAAGAGGAGCGCGGCATTGCGCGCGAGGTGTGTCCCGTATGCACAAGATGTTGCCAGCAGACAGGCAAGCGGCGCTGGAGCAGGCCAAGCCAGCGTGGAATCCGCTGACCCTTGATCAGGCGCTGTCGCTAGCGGCCTCAGAGTGGCCTGACAACGAGTTGGTCGTAAGTGAGCGAGGTTGCTTTTCTTACCGTGCCCTTGATCAATGGGTGACCGAACTAGCGGTGGGCCTCGTTTCAAAGGGGGTGCGAAAGGGAGACCATGTTGCCCTTTTGATGGCAAATTACCCTGAATTCGTTGCACTGAAGTTCGCAATAGCGCGCGCCGGCGCTGTGGCGGTGCCCATTAATTTTATGAACCGGCGTGACGAGTTGAAGTATGTCCTTGAGCAGTCAGAAGCTGTCTGTCTAATCACAATGGACCGCTTTAGAGACCTCAATTATCTCGACATGCTCGATGAAATTTCTCCTGAGTGGTCATTAACCAACCGTCTCTCCGCTCTTCCTAAACGGCCGTCTGTTTTTGTTTTCTCTACCGGCAACCAGCCTTTGCCAGCTGGCGTTTCGACTCTCGCCGACCTAAAAGGCGAAGGTGATATACCGGAGGAGGGCGATCCAGCGTCGGTTTCTGACATTATCTATACGTCTGGCACCACGGGCGGCCCCAAGGGCGTCATGTTGACGCACGATATGCTGCTCCGAGCGGCCTATGGTAGTGCTTACGCCCGCGCCTTCGTTGCGCGACAACGAATATTGTTTTCGCTGCCGCTGTACCACGTGTATGGGTACGTTGAAGGCTTGCTGGCTGCACTGCAGGTTGGAGGGGCCGTTGTCATTCAGGAGCAATTTGACCCAGACAGTACGCTTCAGGCGATTGATCGATACAAGGTTGACGATATTCTCTTGATTCCTACCATGACGCTGGCGCTGCTTGAGCAACTAAAGAATAAAGAATATCCGCTCTCAAGCCTCAAGAGTATGTTGTCTTCGGGCGGTAAGGCACCCGAGACAATTTGGGAAGACATCTATCAGGCCTTTGGCGCTATTGAAGTTACTACAGGGTATGGCATGACTGAGGCCACAGCCTCATCCACTGTGACCCGGCCAGATGATCCTGTAAGCCGTCTGAAGACCACCAACGGTAGATTGCGAGATGTGGGGGTCGCTGGTGAGTCGTCGATAGATGGCAAGCTTGTGCGCTACCGCGTGGTTGACGCTAATACCAACGAGGTCTTGAAGGCTAATGCGATTGGTGAGTTGAGGATGAAGGGCATTGGCGTCACCACGGGTTATTACAACAAGCCCGAGGAGACTGCAGCAGCTTTCGACGCAGAGGGATGGTTTCGTACAGGTGACTTGGGTGTTCTTGATGAACACGGATACATCACGCTGAAAGGGAGGACCAAGGAGAGCTATCGGTGTGGTGGTGAGCTGGTACTGCCGCTTGAGGTGGAGTCAGTATTAACCGCGCATGAGAGCATCGCAGAGGCTCATGTGGTTGCCTTGCCTGACGACAGGATGGGTGAAGTGGGCGTCGCGTGCATCATCAAGCAACCCAATGCCGATTTGTCGGAGGAGGCTCTCGCGGAGTTCTGTCGATCGCGAATGGCACGCTTCAAGGTGCCGAGGCATTTCTTGTTTTTATCGCCTGAAGACATTCCCGTAACGCCGACGGGACGACCCCGTAAATTTCTTTTGGCGCAGGTGGTTCCGTCATTGCTCACGTCGGAATCTTCCGCGGAGGTGCCCTGATGGCGGGTGCGCAAAAGATTGCAGTTGTAACTGGGGCAGGTGGCGCACTTGGTTCGGCAATATCCGGGCGACTGGCTTATGATGGCTTTGATATTGTGTTGTGGGATTTGTCGAAAGAGTCTTGTCAGGCGTCACTGGAACAGGTTCATAACGCGGGCAGGCGAGGCCTGATTGTTGCTGCGGATATTACCGATGAGGATGCTGTGCGCGAGGGCTTCAAAGAGGTGCTTGCGCAGTTGGGTGCGCCTCTTGTGTTGGTTAACAATGCAGGACTTATGAGGTCGCGGAGAGCTCAAAATATGACGTCTGGCGACTGGAACCAGGTTTTGGCGGTAAATCTCAGCGGCGCTTTTTTGATGTGCCGCAGTGCGATTCCCTTCATGAAGGAAGCCGGCTGGGGAAGGATTGTCAATATCTCCAGCATCGGTGCCAAGGGTTTAGCGGGTAGCGCCAACTATGCTGCTGCCAAGGCGGGCATTGAGGGGTTGAGTGCATCCCTTGCCAAAGAGTTGGGGCCGTCCAATGTTACTGTAAATGCAGTAGCGCCCGGATTCATTTCCACCAACATGACCGCCGAAATAGCCCACGCTCAGGGAGTGGATATTGCTGAATTGGAGCGGGAAATGACGGAACACGTGCCGCTGGGAAGGGCGGGAACACCAAAAGACGTCGCAAATGCGGTGGCGTTTTTTGTGAGTGAAGAGAGCGCATATGTTTCTGGTGCGGTATTAAAGGTTGCGGGGGGTAGCTAGTTGCGTATTACCCGCCTGAACCAGCACTGTGGCGCCCAGCAAAAAATCAACTCTACTGTTGACAAAAAATAAGAGCGGGCCTCATACTATCTGTCAGATTTAACGCCATTGCCTTGGGAAAACTCGTATGCTTTTGCTGTCGTGGTTGAGGTTGCTGCTTTTACCCATCTTGATTTTGGTAGTGCCTACGCTGCGCGCCTCAAACGAATATATTGAGGGTGTAGTGGTCAATGAGAACGGCCGACCGGAAGCCGGTGTTTGGGTGATCGCTGAGACACAGGAACTCAAAACGCCGTACCGGAAAATTGTTGTCACCGATGATGCGGGGCAGTTCGTATTGCCAGAGATGCCTGATGCAGCTTATGTTATTTGGGTCCGGGGTTACGGTTTGCTGGATTCAGAGCGCATACAGGCGTCGGTAGGTGATCAACTTACAGTAAAGGTCAGAAACGCGACCACGCCTCAAGAGGCGGCTCGTATTTATCCAGCAAGCTTCTGGTCGGCGATGATGACCGTTCCTGACGATGCGCGCGTTCAATCCGCAGCGTTTCAGTATGAGTCGGGAAAAACATGGGCCGACCAATTCAAACTTAATTGCGTGATTTGTCACCAGCCGGGTAGTGCAGTGACACGCTTGGCGAACAGAGATGCGCTGGCGATTGGACTGAAAAAAACCGCTTTGATGCAAATGTTGGCCGATCAACTGAACACGGACATTGTGTTGGACGTTTTGTCAGAGTGGGGACAAGAGATAGCGGCCGGCGTCACGCCAACCCACACACCTGCAAGACCTGCGGGTATCGAGAGAAACATGGTCATTACGCAGTGGGAGTACGGCGAGCGATACACTTACGCCCACGATGTGATTTCTACTGATAAGCGCAATCCGCACCTATATGCAAACCAGGAAATCTATGGTCTGGATATTGGTAACGACCACCTTTTGATACTTGATCCTTCCCAGCATGAGTGGAAAAAAATCAAGCTACAGGCATGGGAGGGGGCTGAACCGTGGTGTGATCAGACTTACAAGCCCAGTGGTGAAACAGACGCCATTCCTGTGGGTGCCAAGCTGCTAGGGTGCCCCGCTGAGGATGGCTGGTCGGCGCACCCTGGGGCCTATCACAACCCGGTCAACCCACATAACCCGATGTTCGATGAGCAGGGGCGCGTATGGATGACAATGCAGATTCGTCGTGAGTGGGACGAGGACTTGCCAGCTTTTTGTCAACGTGATGAATTCATATCCAGCTACTATCATCACCGCCAGTTGGGCTACTACGATACCCAATCTGGCGAGATCGTCCCGGTCGACACTTGCTTCGGAACCCATCATCTGCAGTTCGACCCTGACGGTGTCTTATGGGTGAATGGTGATGACCGCGCAATCGGTTGGCTGGACACCACCGTGTATGACGCCGAAGCGCCCGAGAGTCTTGAGCGGGCCATGGGTTGGTCTGAGGCGGTTGTCGATGGCGATGGCGATGGCGTTGCTGAAACGCCCATCATCGGCTTTCGTTACAGTGTCATCCCCAATCCCGTAAAAAAAGATGTCTGGGTTTCAATACCGCCGGGCTCTTACGGCAAATTCCCTACCTACGGTAAACCTGGCTACATCATGCGCTACGCACCGGATACCGATACCCATGAGGTCTTTAGCCCTCCCTTTCCCGCCGCAGGGGCAAGAGGGATTGATGTGGACAGTAAGGGATATATTTGGGCGGCGATGGCGGGTAGTGGCCACCTGGCACGTTTCGACAGGAGCGCGTGTAAGCAAACTTGGGGGCTGGGTCAGCAGTGCCCAGAGGGCTGGAAAATTTGGCCGACGCCGGGTCCCAATTTTCAGGGCATCGAATCCTCGGGCTCCAGCGACTTCCATTATTTTATCTGGGTGGACCAGTTCAACACGCTGGGTTTGGGAGCGGACACCGTTTTTATAAACGGTACCAACTCCGATTCGCTGATCGCGTTCGATCCCGAGACAGAGCAATTTAACGTGATTCGCATCCCTTACCCCATGGTGACTTTCACGCGAGGGTTGGACGGGCGTATAGATAATGAAACCGCCGGTTGGAAAGGACGGGGGCTGTGGTTCACCAATGGGCTGGACCCTGTCATGCATTCTGAGGTACCGCGCACTTATGTGGGGCACGTCCAATTCAGGCCCTCTCCCTTGGCGCACTGATCTACGCCGGCAAGTCGTCAGAGCGCCGTGTAACCCCCATCTATCATGATCTCCGTGCCCGTGATAAATGTGGATTCGGCACTGGCCAAGAATAGGGCAAGGTCTGCGATCTCTTTCGGAAGGCCCACGCGTTTCACTGGGTTCGCTTCGATCACAGCACTCACGTATTCCTCAGGCATGTTCTCTAGCATGTTGGTCATGATGGACCCGGGACAAAAACAATTAACACGAATGCCCCGGTCAGCGTACTCAATGGCCACCGCTTTGGTCATCATTCTAACGGCCCCTTTCGAGGCGCAGTAGCCGAGAAGTTGAGGAAAGGCGACGACAGAGGCCATAGAAGCAGTATTGACGATTGAGCCGCCGCCGCTTTTGAGCATTAACGGCAGCCCGTAGCGCATACCCAAAAAGACGCCGCGTGAATTGACTGCCATGACCTCTTCATAGGCCTCCTCTGGATAATCAGCTGAGGCAATGATCGGCCCCTGAATTCCCGCATTGTTGCAGAGCACGTCGAGCGAGCCGTAGCGCTCATCGACAAAGGCAAACATGGCCTGAATGTCTTGGCTACATGAGACATCAACTGACATCGGTATGCACTGATCGCCAATGGATTCGGCAACGCTGTCTTGCTCACCTGATTTGTCGGCGGCTATCACCGTTGCGCCTTCTTCACAGAAGCGTTTGGTGATGGCTTCACCCATGCCTGTCCCAGCGCCTGTTACAACCGCGATCTTTCCCTCGAGTCTCCCCGCCATGTGCTTTCTCCTTTGTCCTTTATGGATATGGATTAATCCCCCGGGACAAGCCTCACAATCATGTTGTTCGCATGCCTCGAGCCCCAGATCGCGGGGTCTCGCTCTCCGACGGGGAGATTGGAGTAGGTGGTCCAGATGTCACCCGTCTCTGGGTGCACCTCGATCAAGCGAATATAGGCTTCTCGCGTCGGCAGCGGGTAGTGTGACCACTCCTCGGATTCGATATCGAATCGATAAATACGATCTGAATTCGAGGTTGCCGCCCAAATAGCATTTCTTCGTTTATCCAAGGTGATGCCATAAGGTGACCCACCGCGATCTGGTATGCGATAGCGAGCCAATTCCAAGCCCGATTTTGTGTCGACTTTTGACAGTTCGCTGCTTCCAAATAGAGGCACCCAAAGGATGCCGGATTCTTCGATTGCCAGCCGCCTGGGACCCTCGCCCCGCGCGTAGGGAATGATTCGCTCTGGTATCTTTTCAATGGCGTTAAAAGAGCCAGCCACACCAAATAATTGAGCCCACCAGATGGTATTGTTACTGGTGTCGATGGCAGCTCCGTAGAGGAGAGAGTGAAAACTCGTCTCTCCGCTTATCATCGGCATTCGAAACCGTTCGATATCGCCTGTGTCGGTATGAAGACCCCACAACTCGTTCTTTCCAAGGTCCGTTATCCATATCCTGCCGTTCGCGTCTGCCCTGACGTGACGATTGGAATCGAACGCAAAATCGTGGGTCACACCAAAAACGGTGCCATCGGGTGGCGGATAGAGCCTCCACTCGCCGGTTTGCGTATTAAGCCGACCAATATGAAAGCTGTCTTCCAGCGCAACCCAAACGTTACCGGCGCCATCCGCATTCATTGTATGTGGGCCTTGACTCCCTGCCAGGGGTACTGGGAACCAATTTATCTCGCCGGTCATGGGATCAAGCGACCCTAATCGATCAGCATCTGTCTCCAGAAACCATATTTTTGACGAGCCGGGTGGAATGGCAATTTCTCTTGTCCAACCAAAGGTGGGAAGCGCATATTCTTCGATAATAGTGCTAGCCGTGGCGCCATAGGCTCCCAGCCTGTCGATGTCGTCATATCCGTAGAGGTGGTCAAACGTGGTGGGGAAATTGTTCGCCAGATAGGGAATGATGATCTCCATATCCCGTGGCGAAAATAGGCTGGTCTCTGGCGACAAAAGGGCATTGTAGAACGGACTACCTTCTTCCAGGTTCCATCGAAGTTTTTGCTCGGTTCCGAGACGCATCGTTACCCATCGCATAAATTGCACCACGGACTCCCAGCCGGCTCGTAACGCATTACTTTGAGTCGTGGTGGGCAAGTCAGATCCGTCAGGTGTATTACCTGTGCCGCTTAGGTCCTCTGCAGCTCGCACAAACCATGCCTCGGTGCGCATTTCATGACCGCTAGAGCCCAACCGTTTAGAGAATTCCCTGACGCGTCTCGCGCCAAGCTGATGACAGTTAGAGCAATGGAGGTTGGTCATCTGGTAGCCCAGATCATCCGGGCTGCCCGCTAGCCAAGCTGATGCTGGTACCTGATCGGCGACATCATCAATGGGTCTCATGCGGATTGAGAGTGATGCGCCCTCAGGTGTCTCTTCTTTGATTTGTTCGGTGGTTAGCCAACCAATTCGAAATGCATCAACGATCAGTGAATCTGCTTCGAATGAAATGGGGTCGACGGAGAACTGACCGTTCAGATCTGTGAAGACGGTAGTAGAGTACGCAACCGTCTGCGTGCCTGTTAGTTTGATGCGCACATGGGGTATGGGTCGATCGGCGGTGTCTGTTACCGAGCCGGTGACGTAGCCAGCGTGCGCCAGAGGTGGGGTGGCTATTGCGACGAATTGAAGAAGAATGGCAACGAGTGCAAAGGACTTGTGGGGGACTGCACGCCAATCTATGTGGTACAGAAAGTTCATAACTCCCACCATACGCTTATGTCATCTTCATGGAAGAGGCTAGGGGAACCCCCGCAAGCTGTCAACATTAATGTTGATTATATGAGGATCTTAGGCGAGGATTATTTTCCAGGCCTGCGAAATGAAGGCTAAAAGCTAAGGTCATTAAGCAGTAAACTAGGGACTAACCCGAAGCATGCTCCTAGACACGGTGCAGTCTGCTTGGTTTAGGACTCAGTGTAGTAATTGCCGTAAATGCGGTTCGTAAAGAGGTCGGAGGTACGAGTTGAAGGCCAAATCCAGCAATATCAGCAAGCGTCGGGCGGCAGCGAAAGCAAAAGACACTAGCTCAAAGATTTACCAGCGCCGGCGTGCCGAAATCGCAGAGGCGGCAGCCCGAATATTCAATAAAAAAGGCTTTCAAGGTACGACGATCAGTGCGGTTGCAGAAGAGCTGAAAATTGATCGAGCCTCGATTTATTACTACATCTCTTCCAAGGAGGAGCTGTTTGATGAGGTCATTCGCGAGGCCTCGGAGGAAAACGTGGCGAAGGCACGGCGCATCCAGAAGAGCGACGCGCGCGCGAGTGAGAAGTTGAGAACGCTCATGATAGAGCTCATGGCTTCCTATGCCGCCACTTATCCTCTGCTTTACATCTACATTCGGGAGGATTTGACTCAAGTTTCAGACACGCGCTCGAAGTGGGCCTCGCAAATGAGAAAGATTAATCGTGACTATGACAATGCCGTTACCGCGATCATCGAGGAGGGCTACAAAGACGGTAGCTTTAAAGATGTCGGGTCACCCCGGTTGGTCGCTTATGGCATTCTCGGAATGCTGAACTGGACCAATAGATGGTTTAGACCCTCCAAGACAAAGGTGCCACCTCGAGAACTGGGAGAAATGTTCGCCAACTTGGTTATTTCGGGATTGGAGTAGGCTTTTTTTAAAGAAGACCCCGCAGCGCCCTGCTGAGACCCAACCGGTCGGTAGTTATGCGAGCCTCAGTGACCTCATCATTGATAACCGAGACGATACCGGCTAGCCTCAGAATTGCTGGGCACCCTACCGCCATCGGTGAGATATCCCCGAACCCTCCTGCGTATAGGCCCTCGTATTGGGCGTGAAAAACCACTCGATCGCCGGCGGAGAACATGGTGTTGATCTTCACTGATCGAATATCGAGTAACCCCGATGGATGGGGATCGAGTGCTGACAAGCGAGCATTGGGTGGGTAGTCCAATAGCGGTTTGCTGGTCTGCAGCCATTCGGTAACGGCAACTTCGTTCTTTGGGCAGGGTGCACCCGGTTTGGCGTCCCATGGAGAGGGATGAGGGGGTTCGATAAGGTCACATTCACCCAGAAAAAGTTGCCGCTTTCTCGATATATACTCTTCCTCAGCCCAGCCTTCTATAAAGCGATCTTCGCGTGTCTTGAAAAATGTGATGCCGCTCCAGGCAGCCACATTGCTGTCGTCATCGATAGATGCGCCGTGCTCGGTAAAGCACATCGCTATAGCGTTCTCGCCGATTACTACATCGTGTACCGTCACCGTCAGACCCGGGAATTGGTCTAACTGAGCAACAGTTGCAGGTAGATACTCTTCGTCGCGTCCGTTAAAAGTCACTCCGCCAATATGTAATCTGTAAGCGGGGCTCATGATTTTTTCGGCGTGCGCTGGATTGTGGGCGGTCAAAAAATCAACCGCAAATCCGCGTAGCGTTAATGCGAGCGGATGAGGCTGATGTTCCAGCGAGGGCAGTTGGTTGCCGTTATTCATATCGCAGCGCCGTGGGCTTCTCGCGCGGTATCCGCTAGTAGCTCTTGGGAAGCTGCAGACTATGCTGCGCAATGTGGTTGAGCACCATCTCTCGACTCACAGGCGCGGTTTTGTGCAGTCGAGCGATAAACCAAAGATCTGCTAGACCATACTCCAGCGCCAGTCCATTACCGCCGTGTACTTGCATTGCCTGATCAAGCGCTACGAGCGAGGTTTCAGCGGCCAAAAATTTCGCCATATTGGCCGATTCTGCGGCATCTTCCCCACTGTCGAATAACTGTGCTGCCTTTGCCGCCATTAGGCGGGCGCTCTGAACGCCTACGTAGGCTTCAGCAAGGGGATGCGCTACCCCTTGATGTGCGCCGATGGGCGACTTCCATACCTGCCGATCCAGGGCATACTGAGACGCCTTCTCAAGCGCAAAGCGCGCGATGCCGTTGTTAATCCCTGCCGCCGCAACCCGTTCTGGATTCAAGCCAACAAACACCTGCTGCAAACCCAATCCGGGCTCGCCGACTAGCGCTTCGTGAGGGATGCGCACTTCGTCATAAAACGACATAAACTGTTTGTCATTGGACTGTAATGCCGCCTCAATTGGCTGCCAGCTCAAACCCGGGGTATCGGTACGGACAATAAACAGTGACAAGGCGGACCGTTCTGCTGTGGATCGTTCGTCGTCTCGCGCTACCACCATCACGGCATCTGATTCATCAATCGCTGAGGTCCAGTACTTTGATCCATTGATTACCCAACCATCGGGCTCTTCCCTGGCGGTCGTGGTGACTTTGTGGGTATTGGAACCTGCATCGGGTTCTGTAATGGCGAAAGCGATTCGCTTGGAGCCGTTTGCCATTCCTGTCAACCACTCCTCCTTCATGTCGTCTGAGCCGTATCGTTCGATAATGGGAGCGCAGATAGACGAAATGACAAGCGAGAGCATTGGGCAGCCCTGTGCGGCTGTTTCCTCAATTACGATGTAGAGATCACTCAGGCCGCCTCCGGCCCCGCCATAGCGCTCAGATATATGAGCTCCCAGGAACCCGGCGCTGCCTAATTCGGCCCAAAGCTCGACAGGCTGGAGACCCTTGGCAACGACTTCCTGAAAATATTTTCTCCCATATTTTCCGGTTAATCGTGCCACCGCATCCTTGAGTTCGGCATGGTGGGCTTCTGAATCGGTGAAGCTGTCTTGGAATATCCTGTTTTGCAAAGCTAACTCTCCGTTCCTGCTAATAGTTAAGCCGCAGTTGCGGCTAATACTGTGGTCATCCCGGTGGACGACCCGGGGACAGTGCATTGATCAGTTTTCTGGCTTAAACCCACTCAAAAAAACCCTTGCCACTTTTTTGGCCCAACTCACCCTTGTTTACCATGTCGATTAGCAAGCCGGGTGGGGCGAAGCGACTCCCGAGAGACTTTTCCAGTGCCCGCGCGATATCGAGCCGCACGTCGAGGCCGACAATGTCAGTCAGTCGGAGGGGGCCCACTGGATGGCCGTACGCGAGCTCTGCGGCACGATCTATGTCGGTGGCACTAGCTACGCCGGCCTCTAGCATGCGAATCGCCTCCAGGCTCGCAATGAGATCCAGCCGGCTGGTTGCAAATCCTGGATGATCTTTGACCAGTAGGTGTTCTTTGCCCGTTTGGCGTGAGAACTCGATTGCGGCGTCTACAGCAGCCTGACCGGTGTCTTTGCCAATCACCAGCTCGATGAGCTTGATTGACCAGACCGGATTGAAAAAATGCATGCCCAGAAAGCGTCCGGGCTCGTTGATAGAGCTGCCTAGTTCGTCGATTGACAGAGCGCTGGTATTACTCGCGATGACTTTGGGAGAACGTCGCTCAATTTGAGTGAGCACATCGATTTTGAGCGGCAGGTCTTCCGGGACTGTCTCAATGACTATGTCAAGAGATGCGGGAAGTTCATCAATATTAGTCAAAGCGCTAATACGTGACACCAGCAACGAGGAATCTGAACCGGTGATGCGGCCCTTTTTGACGCCAGATTCGACGGCGTCGGCAAGTGCAGCCCACATTTTTTGTGTGGCAGCGGGCGTGCTCTCAACTACAGAGACAGCACATCCCGCCAGCGCGGCAACGTAGGCGATGCCGGTGCCCATCGTTCCAGCGCCGACGACGCCGATTGATGAGATTTGCCCGGGGTGATCTGACTGCGATTTCGACATGACATTAAGTACCCGACCACATGGGATTTCGCTTCTCAGTGAATGCAAGCGCGCCCTCAGTCGCGTCAGCGCTTGAGAGAACTTCCTCAATCAGCGGCGCTTGACGCTGCCAAACTCCGGATTCTCGATCGCTACTGAACTCGTTCAGTATTCTTTTTGTCATCTGAACTGATAGCGGGGCATTAGCTGCAATTTCTTGGGCCAGCACCAAGGCCCGGTTGAGCGCGTCGCCAGCCGCGCAGGTCTCTACAATCATTCCGTAGCGCTCAGCCTCCTTAGCGCCGAATCGTTCGCCCGTGAGCGCATATTTTGTCGCCAGCGAACGGGGGATCCTATCTGGAAGTCTGATCAATCCTCCCGATCCAGCTATCAAGCCCAAGCGCACTTCTGGAAGCCCGAACATTGCGGTATCTCCGGCAATAATCAGGTCGCAGGCCAGCGCAAGCTCTAATCCGCCTGCCAGAGCGAATCCTTCTACCGCGGCTACGAGAGGTTTCTGAGGCGGCATTTCAGTGAGTCCGCCGAAGCCTCGTCCTTCCAGCTCTGGTGGGCGGCCGTCTGCAAAAGCCTGCAGATCCATTCCTGCGCAAAAATGTGCTCCGGCGCCAGTCAGAATACCGACCCGCAAGTCGCCATCAGCATCCAATTCATCCAGCGCACGAGCGATAGCGAGCGACATCTCACGATTGATGGCATTACGTTTTTCGGGGCGATTGATTGTTATGATCAACACCGCTCCGTCACGCCTGACTTCCACCCAACTGTTCAAACCAAACCACTTCTCGACTGATGCGAGCCGTGAATCTACCAATGGATTTTCCATAAGTCAACATATGTGTTGACAAATTTCTCCAGCGATGGAAAACTTAAACTGGTGCGTATAAAAACTAGAACCGTGGCATCGCTGAAGGAGAAGGATTTAGATGTCATCGAGGATTGGAATGGGGAGCGGCATGTGATCGAAACATTTGCACACTGGTCTACGTCGAATGCCCAGCAATTTCCGGATGACATTGCTTTTGTAATGCAAGCTGAGTCGCGGACATGGCGTAGCTTTGAGCAGTGTAGTAGAGGTGTCGCCGAGTCGCTAAAGCAACGCGGTGTAGCGCGCAACGACCGTGTCGCGGTTTTGATGAAAAACGCTATCAGTTTTTACGAAATATTGGTGGCCAGCCAGAAAGTCGGAGCTTCGGTCGTGGGGCTTAATTGGAGATTACAGGCTGAGGAGGTTGGCGAGATTGTCGCGTCAGCAAAGCCGACCTTGATTGTTTACGACACAGCGTTGAGTGCGTTGCTGTCCGGTTTGGACATGTCGCAACTTAATTGCCAGAAAATTTCCGTCGAGCAATTACTGAGCGACATTGATTCTCAGGCGAGCGCACCCGACGATGTTATTAATCAGGGGGCGGTAGCGGATGCGCCGGGCCTCATATTGTACAGCTCTGGCACCACAGGCAAGCCCAAAGGCGTCATGCTGACCAATCGCAATTTGGCGATCATTCCGCAGATGGCTTCGGATTTATTTCGAATGGACCGCGGTTGTACGTATCTTCTGGGGTCGCCTCTTTTCCACGTCGGTGGCGTTGTCACTGGTAGTGCGTTGATGGCATTGGGCGGCCGTACTGTGTTGCTGGCAGATTCTGATCCGGGTGACATCCTCGATGCGATAGAGACATATCAAGTGACGCACACCTTTTTTGTGCCGGCAGTGATTCAAAGACTGGTAGAGGAGCAGACGCTCCGCCCCAGAAATATTTCCAACCTAAGGATGATGATTTACGGCGCAGCACCGATGTACGACAGTCTGCTGGCGCGCGCTATGGAGGTGCTTGGCTGCGGATTTCTTGGATGCTACGGCATGACAGAGACCTGCGGCACAGTGACTGCTTTATTTCCCGAAGAGCACCATGCTAAAGGCGCCAAGGCTAAATACCTTAGGTCGGTGGGTCGCGCTTTACCATGGGCAGATGTGAAGATATTTGATCACCGCACTGGGGAGCCTGTGCCCGCTGGGACGTTCGGCGAGATATGGGTGAGATCAGAAGCGAATACGCCTGGTTACTTCAATAGCGAGGCCGAGACAAAGCAAGCTATTACTGATGATGGTTGGTTGAAAACCGGTGATGGCGCAGTAATGGATGAAGAGGGTTTCATCTATTTGAAAGACAGAATCAAGGACATGATTATCACCGGCGGTGAAAATGTCTATCCGGCTGAGGTGGAAAATCTCATCTCGCAGGTTTCGGGTGTCTCGCAAGTGGCCGTGATCGGCCTCCCTGATCAGAAATGGGGTGAGGCAGTCACCGCAGTCATCGTTGCACAGAAGCAGGACGAAATCCTCTCTGAGAGGGTGATGAACTTCACTCGCGAGCGCTTGGCTCACTACAAATGCCCTACCTCGGTCGTGTTCATCGACGAAATGCCGCGCAATGCCTCGGGGAAGATACTGAAAAACATTCTGAGGCAGCGCTTTGCAGCAACGGTTGCGCCTTGATCCCCTTATCCAGATAGTAACCAAAGGAAAATTGAATGATAGAGGCAGCAATTGTATCAACCGCGAGAACGCCCATTGGTCGGGCATTCAAGGGGTCGCTGAACAATATCAAATCGCCGTCGCTGGCCGCGCACGCTATCAGAGGTGCTATCGGTAGGGCGGGCATTGATGGTGGTGAGGTCGAGGATGTTGTTCTGGGTTCGGTCCTTAATTCGGGTACGGCTGGGATGAACGTCGCTCGCCTGGCGGCGCTGGCAGCGGGATTGCCAGTGGAATGTGCCGCGCAAACCATTGATCGTCAGTGCTCCTCTGGGCTGATGGCCATAGCGACTGCTGCAAAGCAGATCATGGTGGATGGTTTTTCAGTGGTAGTCGCTGGCGGGCAGGACAATATTACCGCCGTGCAGGGCCCTTATTTTGACTGGGCGAAGCGGCAACATGATGAGGCAGTGACGGCTCTTCAGCCTCATGCTTATATGCCAATGCTGGAGACAGCCGAGTTTGTGGCGGAGAAATATAGCGTTACGCGACTGCAGATGGACGAATATGCGCTGGAGTCGCAGCGAAGAACGGCAGCGGCACAGAGCGCTGGAAAGTTCGATGACGAGATAGCAGCCCTTGAAGTAACGCAATTAGTGCACGACAAGGCGACCAATACGGTGAGCCAGGCGCAGAAACAGTTCTCGGTTGATGAAGGTAATCGGCCCGATACCACACTGGACAGTCTCTCAGCGTTACCCACGGTAATCGAAGGCGGCACTATTACGGCTGGCAACGCCTCGCAGCTGTCTGACGGTGCGTCGGCCTGCGTGCTGATGAATTTGAAGCACGCGGAGCAGCGGGGTTTGCCGGTGATGGGTATTTATCGGGGCATGACGGTGGTTGGAAATCCGCCGGAAGAGATGGGTGTTGGACCCATCTATGCGATCCCCAAGCTTTTAAAGCAACACGATCTCACAATAGAGGATATCGACCTGTGGGAGCTGAATGAGGCGTTTGCGGTTCAGTGCCTCTATTGTCGGGATTTTCTTGGGATAGACCCCGATAAATACAATGTTAATGGTGGCGCGATATCGATTGGGCATCCCTACGGTATGACCGGCTCGCGCACGGTGGGCCATATTTTGATCGAGGGTAAGCGCAGAGGTGCACGCTATGTGGTTGTGAGCATGTGTGTAGGCGGCGGTATGGGTGCTGCCGCGCTGTTTGAGGTGGTTTGATGGGAGCGCATTGTGCGCCCCGTATCATTGTCTATGGGTCGCCTACTGCTGTAACAATTCAGCCCGTCTCCATTCGTTTGCTGGCCAGTATGAAGTGAAATGCCGACCAAATACCGGCTGCAGGAATGACGATGAGTAGCGCGTAGCGCAGGGCCTCGTTACCAAATGTTGGGGTCAGGTAATCGCTTATTGCGCCAATCAGGGTAGGCCCCACTCCCAGTCCGATCACATTGATAATCAGGTAGAAAGTGGCCGAGACCGTGGCTCGCATTCTGGGATCAAACTGACTATGCAGGATCGCAATTGCCGGGCCGATGTAACACGTAATGAGAGCGCCCATGAATAAATTAATGGAGAGCGCGATATAGGGGTTGGATTGGATGAGGATTAGCACCATGCAAATTGCAGAGGCCAACGCAGCAAGTGCTGGAATCCACGTTCCCCAGCGGCGGTCTACACGACTCAGCCGGTCGCAAAGAAAGCCCGAGAAAAAGGTGCCTACAGCGCCGCACACGCCACTACCCATTGCTAGCCACACTCCGAGCTCAGCAGTCCCCATTTGGAAAGAACGCATAAAGTAGGGAGCAGACCAGTTCATAGTGCCGTAGCCCACCAGGGCAGTTAAGCCGCTTGCGATCGCAATTTGCCTAAAGAGAGGGTTTAACCAAAGTGTCTTTAGAACAGTAGTGAAAGGGATCTCTTCCTCTGGAATGTCCCGACGCTCTGACCAACCTCTTTGGGGCTCTTTAATCGTGAATCGTAAGATCAGCGCCAGAACGATGCCCGGGATGCCCACCGATATAAAGGCCATTCGCCAACCAAAATATTCATTGATATATCCGCCAAACAAGAACCCCGCCATGATGCCAATATTGACACCCACAGAGTAGGTGGCCATGGCCGTTGCTCGTTGCTCGGGCGGAAAAACATCGGAGATCATTGAGTGCGCTGGAGGGCTACCCCCGGCTTCACCCAATCCAACACCCATCCTTGCCAGAAACAGCTGCCAATAGTTCACCGCCAAGCCGCTCAGGGCGGTCATCAGGCTCCAGAATCCCACAGCCACTGCGATGATTGTCCGTCGGTTATACCGGTCTGCCCAGCGGGCGATCCATAAGCCTGCCGTGACATAAAAAAATGCGAAAGCGGTACCTGTCAGTAATCCGAGCTGTGTGTCCGAGAGCGACAGCTCAGCCTTGACCGACTCTTGCAGCATAGACAGCAGCTGCCTATCGAAGAGATTCAGTGCATAAGTCAGGGTCATCATCGCTAGAAAATAATATTTAGCGCTCGGATCATCATAGACACGGTTTGCAGTGGTGATCTCTTGGGATTTGGATGCCTTCATTGAGTTTCTTCCTTCCTGATAATGCGGGTCGGGGTGGTTTAGCGCCCCTAGCGAACTTCGACTTATGAATTTCGGCTGATTTCATCCCATTAAATACACGTCAACGTTGATGTTGACAATGTTGTTTGTGCGAGTCAAGCTACTGCCTTAACGGACTAGAGAACCATTCGTGGCAGATTCGAGCGCTCGAATTTACAACTTATAAAAAGAGGACATTGGCATGACGCATGACATAGTCGGTAGGAAATCTCTCGTTGGGTTATTAGCAATGTTGTTCGCGTTTGATATCACGGCAGTGGCTGTGGCGCAGAACGCAACCCTGGAGGAGGTCGTTGTTACGGCACAGAGACGCTCAGAATCGTTAGAAAAGACACCGGTCTCACTTACGGCACTAAGCGGGGATGATCTGAGGGATCGCGCGATCGTCTCAGAACTTGATTTGCAAAACATTGCTGGTGTGACTATTAAAGCGGCACAGAATGGCAACCAGCTCAACTATGCTGTGCGAGGTCAAACGGTTGACGCGTTCAGTAGTTCCCGGCCCAGCGTTTTGCCCTACATCAATGAGGTTCAGATCGGCCTTGCTTCATCGTCGGCGTTTTATGATCTCGAGTCCATACAGATCCTTAAGGGGCCCCAAGGCACACTTTTTGGGCGAAACTCGACGGGCGGTGCTGTGTTATTTACTACGGCCAAACCCACGCGGGATTTCGAGGGTTACCTAAGTGCGTGGGCAGGCAACTACGGTGAGACGAAAGCTGAGGGCGCCGTGAACCTGCCTATCTCGGATCGATCATCGATTCGATTGAGCGGCCTCTATCAAGAAAACGATGGATGGCAGGACAACCTATTCAGAGGGGAGACGCTGGGGGGATTCGAGAGAAAGAGTGCCCGGCTTAGTTGGAGTTGGGATCCGACTGACAAAGTCTCGAATGAATTTGTTGCCACTTATTATGATGCGAGCGGAAAGAATGTGTCGGCAGTTGCAATAAATAGCTACAACGCTGCCAATGATGTAGCTTTTGTTCCAGCCTCGGTACTTTATAGCCCTCTTATGGACGTTGCGTTTGGTTTCGACGGGGCTTGGGCTCTTTTTCAGCAGGCACATCCCGGTGTCAATCCGCAGGGGCTGGCTGCAGAAGTTGAGGATGCTCAGAGCCGTCTCGACTTCCATCAGGCTTCGACCGACGCACCCTCTGACCACACCGCCGAAAATCTCATTATTTCTAATCAAACAACCATTGCCCTGAGCGACACGTTAGAACTGAGAAATATTGTCGGTTATAACGACATGGATCAGAACAATTCGGGTGAATTTGATGGCACTCATTTTCCTTCAGACGACCTCGGTGATGTTGGTCGTCGAAATCAACTAACGCAATTTTCCGAGGAACTTCAGTTGCAGGGTATTGGTGCGGGGGGTGACCTCACCTATGTCGTTGGACTCTACTACTCGGATGAAGAGGACGAGCAGTACTCGTTAAGCAAACTCTTTGACTTTTTGCCTCTTGCTCCGCCGGTAATGCAAGTCAATTCTGGTGTTACTACTAGTGAAACATACGCTGTTTACGGACAGGGAACCTATGATCTGTCAGGCCTAACAGGCGTGGAAGGTCTGGGTTTTACTTTGGGTGCACGATATTCGCACGAAGATATCGAGTTTGATCGAAACGATGACGATTTTTTTCTGCTAACAGGCGCACCACCCGGGGCAACTTACCTTGATCCTCTTTCGGAGTCATTCAGTCAGGTCAGTTGGACGTTGGGCTTGCAGTACCAAATTTCAGACGAGAGTCTACTGTACTTAGCTAGCCGCAGGAGCTTAAGAAGCGGCGGCTTCAATTTTTATGCGCCGCCCGTTATTGGCAGTGGTGACGAGGCGGATGCGACTTTCGATGAGGAATCAGCCACAGACGTTGAGATTGGTTATAAGTATCGCGGCATGCTTGGATCAGTGCCAGCCAGAGCGAGTTTGGCCGCTTACTGGATGGTGATCGATGACTTGCAGAGGTCAAATTACGTCGCCGTCTATGGCTCCTTGGCAGGAATCACGGTCAATGTGCCTGAGGCTAAGATTTCGGGCATCGATTTTGATATGACCCTCGCACCAACAGACTGGCTTACTCTCGGCACCACTTTGAGTCTTCAGGATTCTGAGTTCTCAAAGAATTTGGTATCAGTATTGGGGAACCCCGATACTGCTTTTGGTCCCTACCCGGATTCTCCCGACTGGTCTGGCTCTCTCTTTGCCAACGCCCAATTCGAGGTAGCCGGCGGTCTCACCCTGTCCCTATATGGCGAGGTGTATGGCCAAGACAACAGTTACTTCAGTTCTACGCATGCCACGTTGAATCCCGGGTCAGAAATAGATTCCTATTCTGTCGCCAATTTTAGAGTTTCACTCAGTGATGAGGACGCCGGGTGGACACTGTCGGCACATTTCCGCAATGCCTTTGACGAGGAATACTACGTCGGTGGCATTGGTTTCAAGAGTCTGTTTTCTGTGAATATCGCGGTACCAGCGGCGCCTTCGACTTGGATGATTGAGGCCAGTTATGACTTTTAATTGGAGGGGTCAGTCCCACGGAGCGCACTCTACATGTTGACCTTGATAAATAATGGCCCGAGCCCCTATGGCCGCAAAGTGATGGTAGCGCTCCGCGAAAAGGGGCTTGAGCACGAGCTGCAGTGGGATATCCCATGGCACTCCGATAGTGTTGTTCCCGAGCATAATCCACTGGAGCAGCTTCCTATTTTGATAAGTGAAGATGGGGAGGCGATATACGATTCCTCATTCATTCTTGATTGGCTAGAGGCCGTTTATCCAGAGCCCTCCCTCTCTCCCGACACATCGGAGGGGAGGCTCGCTGTAGGACGGCTAAGAGTATTGTCGAACGGTTTGGTGGCCGCGTTGGGGCTAGCCAATTTTGAATTGTCTCGGCCAGAAGACAAACGCAGCGGGCAATGGCTTGCAAGACAGATCCGCAAAATCAATGGTTCGCTACGTGCGCTTGACGGAATGATTGGGGTGGGCCCCTTCGCAGTGGCTGATCGGCTTACGCTTGCCGATATTGAAGTGGGCTGTGTCGTGGGGCAGTTAGATTTTATTGCAGGGAACATACCGCCCCTGCGGAATTTTTTTGAAGAGCACGTTGATTGGAGGAGCTCTTGCCTTGAACTATCAGCATATATTGATCAATTGATGGAGAGAGAATCCTTTCAATCCACCCTGCCGTTTCCTGTGGAAATGGACTTTGATTCGGTGACTGCTTGAATGAATTGCGAGGTTGCTTGGGGGGAAAGCCTTGAATCGACTAGCTGGTACAGTCGCCATTATTACCGGTGCAGCACAATGTTACGAATGAGGCCGTGAGCGTGGCCTAGGGCATACACGGCAAGGTCAATGTGTTGGTGAATAATGCGGGAATCATCGGCGATATTGCGAATACCGCAGATTTACCGATTGCCGAATTTCAGCGGGTCTGCAATGTGAATCAGTTTGGCGTGTTTCTAGGCATGAGGGCGGTCCTGCCCGGCATGGTTCATGCGGGCGATGGGTCCATTATCAACGTGCCATTTATCCCGGGGATGATAGCGGCCGTTGGGTTGCCGAATCTTGTTTATGTTGGGGGCAAATTCGCAGTCAGGGGCATGACCAAGCAAGCCGCTGTTGAATATGGTAAGTGGGGAATCCGCTTGAAGTCTGTTCACCCAGGTTATGTTTGTACGCCGATGATGGTTGCCGCCACGGATGAAGACGGGGGAGGCGCAGCAGAGGCAATTCCACTTGGTAGAATGGCAGACCCAGAAGAAGTATCCGAGCTGATCGTCTTTATGGCCTCGAACGAGTCACGCTTCATCACCGGAAGTGAGCATGTGATCGATGGTGGTCTGCCGGCGACTTGATCGCGATCTTATTGTCGATCGCTCAATCATCGGTCCTTTTTCTCAGCGCCTTTTTCAGAGCTCATTCTCCAGCGGGAAGAGTCGCATCAGGCCCCACACAAAGCGATTCCACCAGCTACTGCCCGGGTCTTTGTTGAGCTCGACTTGCTCGCCGTCGACCTCTCCCGACCACAGCACCTTGCCGGCTGGGTCGAGTGACAGGCGCCACGCCGCATCGGGGTTAAAGTCGCGCGACATCTCTTCGAGCACCTCGGCGGCAAAGTCAGCATCCTCCACGATCAGCGCGATTTCAGAGTTCCATACCCGCGAGCGCGGGTCCATGTTGTACGAGCCGATCACGGCGATGCTGGCATCAACCACCATGGCTTTGGTGTGCAGGCCGGACCGGGCGTCATCGCCCACCCGGTCGAGGTAGCGCGCCAGGCTACCCGAGCCCTGTACTTCAAAGAGTTCCACACCCGCCTCGAGCAGAGGCTTTCGGTAAGGCGCATAAAAGGCATGCACCGAGCTGTGATTATTCGATTGCCCCGAATTGGTCAGTATCCGCAGCTGCACCCCCTCGTCGCGCAACGTTTCGAGGGTGGCCATGGTCGGACCATTGGGGATGAGATAAGCCGTTTGAATCACCGCCGTATCACCGGGCCTGATGGTTGGGTCCTGGGTCAGCGCCATAAACGCGGAGTCGGGGTGGGCGCTGCTCCGGTCGGGGCGGTCGACGATAATACGGGCCTCGGTCCATCGTAATGCCTGCGACAGCTCGTTTAACCACGCTTCCGTCATGGCCCCCGGTGCTTGATCTCGCTCCTCGGCGGGTCGGATCTGCTCCCGGGCCGCCCTTAACTTACCCGTTTGCGCCGCGGTGGCGGCTTTTGCATCCGCGGTATTGAGCGCTGCCACCGGGATGGCTTGCTCTGCATTCCAGAAGAGATCAAAGGCTTCCCCCGCATCGGCCGCAGCATCACCGACCACGATGGCGTCCATGTCCTGAAAATTAAAGCTGGGATCCCTGCCGAAATATTCGTCGCCAATGTTGCGACCACCAAGAATTGCCGCCACGCCATCCACCAGAAAAATTTTGTTGTGCATGCGGTAGTTAAAAGTGGATTTATTGACCGCGTAGTTCGCCTGCTTGGCGGCTCCGCGGTTGCCCATGGGGTTAAACAGGCGGACCTCGACATTGGGGTGGGCGTCCAGGGTTTGGTAGGCGCTGTCGCGGCGCGAGTGATAAATGTCGTCGAGCAAAATGCGCACGCGCACACCCCGATCGCCGGCGGCGAGCACTTCCTGCATGAGCCCAAGACCGCTGTTATCGCTCTGCCAGAGGTAGTACTGAATGTCGAGGGTCGATGTGGCGAGGGCGGCGAGGTGCAGGCGACTCTGCAGGGCGTCAGTGGGGTCTGCCAGCAGGCGAACACCGGTCTGGGTCTGTGACGCCGCCAATGTGGTCAGCGCCGTGACCACCGGCGCTCGGTCGTTGAACTGGCTGGTAGTTTTATCGCTAACCTGAGGCGCCGAGGCGCAGGCACCCAACAACAGCAGGGCGCCGGCAAGCCATAACCCGCGCTGCAGTCGCATGGGAGAACATAAGCAATAAAAAGTTAAGCGGTGCATGGCTGTTGCCGGCCTGCTCGGTAAGTCCTGTCTAGCTGACCGTATCATTCGCCCATTGTCAAAGCAGATCGTGACAGTATGTGACCGCCCGTAACACCAAACAGTGGATGTATAAAACGTTGGTTGTGCTGGCGCTGGTTGACTTGCCGCGCGACTAGCTTCACAACTTCGATGGCCGCCTCGGGCAGTGGAGCCAAAACCCACCTATGGCAGTTTTACCCGCAAGCTGGGATCGATTACGCACGGCTGACTTGCCCGCGCCGGTGTTTCAACAGGTCTGCAAAGTGAATCAATTCGGTGTTTTTCTGGGGATGCGAGCGGTATTACCCGGCATGGTTCAAGCGGGGGGGGATCAATTATCAATATCTCTTCTATCTCGGGAATGTTGGCTAACGTCGGATCGCCAAATCTCGCCTATGTAGGCAGTAAATTCGCAGTGCGGGGTATGACGAAACAAGCGGCCGTCGAATATGGCAAATGGAGAATTCGTGTGAACTCTGTCCACCCTGGATATGTGCGCACACCGATGATGGTCAACGCCACCGACGAAGAGGGTGGAGGCATTGCAGACGCGATTCCGCTCGGCAGGATAGCCGACCCGGAGGAGGTATCTGAACTCATTGTTTTTCTGGCTTCTGACGAATCGCGCTTTATCACCGGTGCGGAGCACGTTATTGATGGAGGAATGACCGCAGGTTGAGAAAGCTATGTGCCTAAGCTTGTGATTTCCAGCATAAACCAAAAGTAAAAGCCAAACGAGGAATACATTGCCATGCAATGAGAGCATATGTATAGTACGCTAACGAATCATAGGGTAGGTCATAATCTGTATGCGTTCAGTAATTTCTCTGTATCAAATAGTGAAGTCAGCCTTTTGAGCACAGATGAGCAACGGACGCGGGCCAAAAGAAAATTAAGTCGCCGCATGGTGAAAAACATGGGAGTCGTTATGAGTTGCACAGCATTCAGCCAAAATAAAAAATTTGCTCATGCCACCCCGTTTGTGCTGGCCTTGACACTAGCTTCGTCGGATGTATTTGGTCAGCAAAGCACTGCTTTCTTGGAGGAAGTCATAGTTACCGCCCAAAAGCGAGAGCAGTCCGCGGCAGACGTCGGGGTGGCAATCTCTGCCTTTTCTGGAGAGCAGATGAGGTCACTGAATTTCACTACCGCCGCCGAGGTGTCTGTGCAAAGCCCCAATGTCGAAGTCAGACGGCACTTTGTGGGACGTGGTTTAACGACAAACCTTTTTATTAGGGGTGTTGGGAATACCGACCTGAATAACGGAGCCGAATCTCCCGTGGCTGCCTTTGTGGACGAGTTCTATCTTATTTCGAGTAGCACGGTTGATTTCGCCCTTTACGACATGGAGCGCGTGGAGGTGTTGAAGGGCCCGCAGGGCACATTGTTTGGCCGAAATGCCACTGGTGGCGCCTTTGCCTTTGTCACGAATAAGCCTGATGAAGAGCTTGGAGGTCGTTTGGAGGCGACGGTAGGCAACTATGGTCGGTTGGGTGGCGAGGCGATGATAAACGTCCCTATCACGGATAATTTACAAGTCAGGTTGAGCGGTTTTAGTGATCATCATGACGGCTTCGTTGACAATTTGTACCCTGGTCGAAGCGATTTCAGGGAGTCAGGTTTTGATGCCCTTCGGGGGCAGCTGCGATACGCATCGGATACTTGGGAGAGTGTGCTAAAAATTGACTCGGGTAAGGCTGAAGGGCATCTGGTCGGGGACAACTTTAATCCGATGCAGAAATTCGAGGACGACATCATTTTTGCCGACACTGACCTAGTGTTCGGCAAATCCAAGGACGCAGATCCATTTAGCGTCGCGCACAACAGTAAAGACTGGGCAGAGAATACTGTCGATCATGTGTTGTGGACCAATAATTGGGAGATAGGTAGTTTCACCCTAACTTCGATTACCGGTTATCTGGAGCAAGAGTACGAAATCACTGAAGACTGCGATGCCACTGAGCTTAGCGTATGCAACTACCACAGCTTTTACGAATCAGAACACTACTCTCAGGAGTTTAGGGTCACTGGCGGATCTGAAGTTTTAAATTGGACGGCTGGAGTTTATTACCTTAATCAAGAAGCTGATGGTGGGTACGATTTCAATGCCTTTAATGGCTTGGTTGACCCAGTAAACTTGCCAACTGGAGGAGTCTTGCAGCACTCGGTATTTGATACCGAGGTAGAGAGCTATGCGGTCTACGGCCAGGTGGAATACTCGCTGAGTGATAGCCTCACTTTTATCGGTGGTTTGCGTTTGCAGAAGGACAAAAAGGATTTTCAGCAGGTTGACGTCCAAGAACTGGTGTTAACCGCCGATTTTGATTTCGATGGGCCTGAGAGTTTTACGGACGCCAATCTCACAAAAATTGGTGTGGTATTGAATGGTAATAACTTTACCCCAGCGGCGGCCGGGGATCTGACCAAGTTGGATGAAGATGGCGTCAGCGGCACGCTGCAACTCAACTACACACCTAATGATGAGGCCTTGTATTATGCTTCATTCAGGAGGGGCATCAAGGCCGGAGGTTTTAACGTCGGTGTCGTTCCATTGGCCCTTCCTAGCGACCAGTGGAGGTACGATCAAGAGGTGTTGAACGCTTATGAGGTGGGCGCCAAACTGGAGTTCCCCGAGGCGGCGAGCAGGCTGAATTTGGCAGCGTTTTACTACGACTATAAAGACTACCAGGCACTCAGCTTCCAAAATCTTGGGCAGTTTTTTGTGAATCGGCCTGGCACTATATACGGTGCCGAAGCAGAGCTATTCGCAAGCCCATTCGAGGGGTTCGATATGATTCTGGGTGTCAGTTACCTCGATACCGAAGTGGAAAGTGTGCAACGTGGTGTTCTTATGTCGACCGTAGCAGATCGGGAGATGGGTGAGGCGCCAGAGCTTACTGCAAATATGGTACTTCGTTACCAATTTCCAATCTCCGTAGGCAATGTCGCCGTTCAACTGACGGGCAATTATATCGGCGAGCGTTATGGCGACATCCTCAACCAAACCGCTGCTACTCTAGAGAGCTACTCTTTATGGAATGCGAGTGTGGAGTACACCAACTCATCAGATCGCTTTTATGCGCGGTTGTGGGTTAAGAACCTGTCAGACAAGGAAGTGGCAATCTATCGAATTGAAATTACTGATCTCTTGAATTTCGGTCAGGACGATTTCAATGAACCCCGAACTTATGGTCTGACATTGGGTTACAAATTCTAACGGGCGGATGTTTTTCTCTCGTGCATTGCGAAAATTTGAGGGCAAATTGTCGCAACGAGTCGCTCAGTGTAAAAGTATGGCAAAACAGTATGAGGATCCGAGGCTGTGTTTGAGAATATAACGACTGATCTAGCTATAGCTCCTGCCGAAGACGAGGATCGTCACGATCTGAGTGCTTTTCCCGGTACCCGCGAGGCCGTGGTGTATATGTTGCCGATCCCTGAATATCGATGCGCGGGGATTATTTACACCTGGGTTAGTGCCGAGGGAAAAGCCGGAGCTTCATGCACTTTTTTCGGGGAGGGCGTCGGCGGCACTGTTGATGAGCGTTGCGACCAGATAGACGTGCCCGCTGACATGAATTTTTTCGATTGGGACGTCGGAGGCCTGCAACTCCGTATCGAGCGCCTGTTTGAAACAGCGACTGTCTCCTACCGGGGGGAGCGCATAGAAATGGAATTCCATTTTGAGGCAATGCACCCGGTATTCCCTTTCAGTGCTCATAGAAAGGGTTGCCCTCCGTACTATGCTAGTGACCGAACCGAGCAGCATGGTATGGCTAAGGGTTTTTTCAAGGTCGATGGAAAGGAATTTAAACTAGACCACTTTTGCCAGCGCGATCGCTCCTGGGGACCGCGAATCTGGGGTCTTAATCAGCACTATAAGTGGTTCCATGCGACAACAGAGCACGTTGCCGCCCATTTTTTCGAGATGCAGTCCTTCGGTCGGGTGCATCAGCTGGGATACGTTTTCAAAGACAACCATATGGCTGAGATCACAAATCTAAAACATGACTTCATTTTCGATGAGGACATGCACCATCGCTCTATTTATGTAGTCGCAACCGACTCATCCGGCAGGACGACGTCAATTAATTGTGAGCGTATCGCCAAGTTTACTTATCCTGTCGATCCAATGATTCAGCTTAACGAGTCGCCGATAGCGGTGGAGATAGAGGGACGAAAAGGCTCTGGTTGGTGTGAGTTCTGCTGGAATGCAAATTATCTTGAATTTGCGAAGCAACATGTCGAGTATGCCAACAAATAAATAACGCACTCAATCACTCGGACGCAAAAGCATATGATTTCACCTGATGTTTATCATTTTCACGACCGTCCCGGCGAGGATTGGACATGGACAGAGACGACCTTTTTGTTTTTCTCTGTTCCAGAGGAAGGCATCAGTGCGTATATCTACGTGCTTGCTAGACCCAATTTAGGGGTTTGCCACGCCACTGTCGATATTCACAAGGGGTTCTGCATGAATCTGTGGGAGATCGACTTCATTGATAGGCAGATGCATCTTCCCTGCCCAGACGATTTCTCAAATTTTAAACTCCCGTCAGGGCTTGAATTTAAAACTAAGAATGAGCCCAGAGACTTTCAATTTAAGTATCAAAGTGCCGATGATTTATGCTCGTTTGAAGTCGACTTCACCGCGATGTCACCGCCGTTTGATCCACATGATCCGGAGGAAAATCCGCTAGTTAAGACCGACATCTCGTCTGCTAAAGTGCCCGGGTATCAGGGATGGCACAATGGTCATATGGAGGTGGTTGGCAGAATAACTGGAGAACTTAAACTCCACGGCAAAACCTACAAGGTTGATTGCATCGATGGGGTAGACAAGAGCTGGGGGCCGAGACTGGACTATGGTCAGCAGGGCGCCAGCTGGTTTCATGTGACGACTCGAGATAACTTTTCCGCTTACTTCGCGGTCGCGCTAAATTTCGATAACAAAGAGCTCGTATATGGTCCGCTACGCTTCGGATACGTTGCGGAGGATAATCAAAACTTTGCAATTACTGATGTCAATATGAAGTGCCAGAGGCGCGACATGCACGCTCTTCGTGCCGAAGTCGAGTTTCAGGATGTGCGAGGCAGGGAATATCACGCCCTGGGAACGCCTTTGGCTGCAGCGCCTTTCCACTTCAATCCTTCTGTGGTCTCTTATCAAACGCTCATGCGATGGGAATGTGGTGGTGAGACTGGGTATAGCCATTTCACCGATTTCGTAGGCCTGAATTTCCTATCCAGTGGCATGGCCGACAAACACGCTACTTGAGCATCTGAATCTATCGGGGAAGGCATGAACTGGCGTAATCCAACCTTTGATCGCGAGAGACCGACCGACGCATTCATTGAAAATGTAAGGCGCAAATTCCCTGTAGAGCCTGAAATTGACCGCATCCTAACTAATAAATTGCTCAGGCGTGTAAAAGGTCCATTTGCACGTCCTAGTCTGGATGAGCTGGTTGACGGAACGAAACGATTAATTGAGGCGGATCTGGGTTACCAAGTTGACATCACAGACGCCCAGTTTCTCTCGGGTGGAGCGTCTAAGTTACAGGTGATCTTTTCTCTGGGTTGGCGCGGTGAATCCGGTGAGCTTGATCATCAGGAATCCAGTCGGATGGTACTGAGGCTTGAACCGGCAGCCTCGGTGACCGAGTCCAGTAGGGTTCGAGAATTCGAGGTGCTCAAGGCCGTGCAAGGTGTGATTCCTGCGCCAAAAGCCTATTGGCTAGACGCAAAAGCAGAGTATCTACCCTATCCAGGCATAGTGTATAGCTTCTGTCAGGGCGTCGCTAAGCCGTCTGCCGATCCCGGGAAAGTATCAGGTTTGGGTCAAAATTATGGCGTGGAACTGAGACAAAAGCTCAAGCCAGACTTTGTTGAAATGCTGGCAGCGATACACACTTTGGATCCCTCACGGTTTGCACAGCTAACTTCGTTTGAAGTTCCTCAGTTGGGCAGTAATGAAGCTGCAATCATGCAGGTGAATGCTTTGCGCCGGATCTGGGAGGAGGACCGACTCGAGGACGAGCCGATGTTGGAGCTCGTCTACCAATGGTTATTACAGAACGCCCCCGCGACGGACTACGTGTCTCTGGTTCATGGCGATTATCGGAACGGCAATTTCCTCTTCGATGAAGAAGCAGGTGAAATTACAGCTTGGTTAGACTGGGAAGGGGCCGTTTTGGGAGACAGACACCGTGATCTGACTTATGCCACGATGCGCAGCTTCGCTCACTTGTCTGAGGACAATAAAACGGTATTGGCATCGGGAATTATGCCGATTGATGCGTTGTTTGAAGCTTACGAGAAGGCTTCGGGTTTATCGGTCGATATGAATCGCATTCATTACTACACCATTTTCAATATGTATCTGCTCGTCGTGCTGATTTTGGGAGCGGCCGCCAGATGTGCGGTGGGGGCTAAAACACATCAAGATGTTTTGCTTAATTACCTTACAGGAGTGGGTTATCCAAGTATGAGCGAAATGATGGACTATTTTGAGCGACACGCGGCGTGATTCAAAACCTGCAAGATCAGCTCGCAATCGTATCGAGAACCCTCACCGAACTCGTTCAGCCAGTATTGGAAGACGCAGAGCCTCACATTCAAGAGCAGTTCCAGCTGACTCTTGCGACGTTGGGGTTCATCTCGCAGCGAGCTCATTTGGCCCGTAAGTTTCATCGGGTGGAACTCGAGTTTTACCGAGGGTTCGTCTCGGACGTACTCGAGGTTGTGTCGGGCAGTGAGATGGAAAGTACAGACGCTCTGCGTGACATGGTCACAGAATGTGACGCCCTGCTGCAGGATCCCACTGCCGACACAGACGATTATCTTGAGCTTATTAAGGTGGCCAGGGCGATGATATCAGAGGTAATCGCTGCTTCCCCCAAAGCCGGATGCGCCGATTCTCTCCGCCGGTTAGTGGCCTCGCGGACCAGCGAATTCTTGATTTATCAAAGGGTTTGGATGTTGCCTTTTGGCCTCGACCCGAAACCTGAGCAGCTGCCAGATATTGAGGAGGTATTCAGTTAGTCGTTGCCATCTAGACCAATTCTAGGCTTGGTCTGCGGTGCACACGCATGAAGTTGAAATTTTTCTCCGTACCTCTCGTAGTCGTACCACCTTTTTATTTAGCACGCTTCAAAAAGTCCAGCTGCGCCCATCCCCTTTCCGATGCACATGGATACGATGCCGAGTCTCTGACCACGCCGCCGCAGTTCGCGCAAAAGTGCGCCGGTCATGCGCGAACCCGTCATTCCAAAGGGGTGACCAATGGAAATCGCGCCGCCATTGACATTAAAGATTTCGTTGTCAATTCCCAGCGAATCACGGCAGTAAACACACTGCGATGCGAATGCCTCATTGAGCTCGAAAAGATCAATGTCACTCAGTGTTAGCCCGCTCCGCTTGAGAAGAGCAGGGACGGCATAGACGGGACCAATACCCATCTCATCAGGTTCGCAACCCCGAACCACAAACCCTCTGAAATACCCCATGGGTGACAGGCCAAGCTTCGCCGCGGCGCCCTCTGACATTAGTAGTGTTAGGGAGGCCCCATCTGAGAGCTGTGATGAGTTACCCGCAGTGACGGAGCCGTTATCATCGAAAACTGGATTTAGAGCCGAGAGCCCCTCGATTGTGGTGGAGGGTCGATAACACTCATCCTTCTCCACGAGCGTCTCTAGGACCTCGCTTTCCCCGGTCTCCCTGTTGGCGCTTTGCCACTTGACCTTCATGGGGGTGATTTCATCCGCGATACGGCCAGAATGAGCAGCCACAGCATAACGAAGCTGGCTCTGCAGGGCATACTCATCTTGGTACTCACGCGATATGCCATAACGGGATGCGACGACCTCAGCTGTCTCGCCCATCGGCATGAGGAACTGCGGAAAACGCGAGATTATTGACGGATTCTCGTCGTATTGCGATGTTTCGCGGCTTAGACCAGTAATAGATTCGACGCCACCGGCAATCGCAATATCGCAGCAGCCGCTGGCGATTTGATTCGCAGCAATAGAAATTGCATTCAAACCAGACGCGCAGGCCCGACTGATTGTCATGCCTGAGGCGCTCACCGGCAATACAGAAAGTGCAACTGCCATACGAGCAAGATTGGCAGATTGCTCGCCAGTTTGCCTTGCTGCCCCAACAATCACGTCGTCGACGAGGGCCGGGTCGACAGAGGGATTTCGTGCCATCAATGAGTCAATACAATGCGCTACCAAGTCATCAGCGCGGGTAAGATTGAAAGAGCCCCTGAAGGCCTTGGTAAGGCCAGTGCGTATGTTGTCTACAATAACTACAGAGACCATATTATTTTTTGCTCTCCTGAAAACTATCGGTGCAAAGTCATTTTGGCTTTGCCACAGACGCTTAAATTATTTTTTTTGGCTGACAGGGTATTTCAGAGACTGAAGCCCGCGCGCCCGCGGTCTAACACGACGGCATCGCCGACTAAGGCCTGAAACAGCCACTCGCGATCGCTGCTTTGCCAAAAAAGGAATTCCAGCCTGTCTCCGGGTAGGACCGGATGCGTAAAGTGGCACTCAAGGCTTCGCAACAGGCTACATTCTTTCTTCGCAGCCTTACAGGCAACAATTCCTGCAATCCCATAGGTGCAGTAGCCGTGAAGTATCGGGCGTGGGAATCCCGCCTGAGCAGCCACCTCTGGGTCAATATGCAGTGGATTCCAGTCGCCGTTCAGTCGATACAGCGTAGCTTGTCCGGGGAAAGTATCGAAGCTGAGCATTGTGTCCCTTTCACGCTTCGGTATTTGAAATTCCGGAGGGGAGGGCTTTTGACCGCCAAACCCCCCATCAGCGAGCAGCATCAACGTCTGCTCTAGGCGGCAGTATACCTCGCCAGATATTTCATCTTTGATCTCGCGCTCTATCAGGAGAACTGCTCCCTTGTCTACGCCTCGATCCCAAACTTCGCAAATGCGTGCCTTACTTATCACTCGGCCACTAGAAGGGAGGGGTCTGAAGAATGTCGATCGTTGGCCGCTATGGACCAATTTTTGCCAGGTAATACCCGTGGCTGGATTTCTAACCCATAGACCCGGTGAGGCGAGCGTGACGGCAAAGGTCGGTAACGTGAGCAGCTCTCTCTCGTAGACAAATGGAAGTTCAGCTAGGTCCGTCGGATCTCGACCCAAGCCAAGACCTAAGGCATATAGGATTGCATCCCGGTGCATGTACTCTTGGGCTGCCGGCTCAAAATCCCATGCCAACAGAGTTGCCCGATCAATTGGCATTCAGATGGGATCCCAGTTGAACACGTCACCGGACTTGTGTAACGGGTAGAAGTCCGGCCCAAGCAGCGGAAAGGCTTTTTCGATAACGGACTCAGCGGTCCAGCCGTCGGCTGTATGAGCAGTTCTGATTGGACGACTTTGTGAGAATAGGTAGATCTCGTTATTGCGAACGCCAAAAACTTGCCCAGTAATATGGCTCGCCTGATCAGAACAAATGGCAGTCGCAAAGGGCGCTAAACGCTCTGGCACTAATTTCTTCAGACCATTAACGCGTTTTTGTTGCTGCGGTGTTGAATTGGGAATTGAATCAATCATCCGCGTCCAAGCGAATGGGGCGACAGCATTAGAGCGCACTCCAAAGCGCTGCATATCAAGCGCAATAGCTTTCGACAGCCCGACTATCCCCATCTTGGCGGCACAATAGTTGGCCTGGCCAAAGTTGCCTATCAAGCCAGACGTCGACGTCATGTGTAGATAAGCGCCGCTATGTTGATTTTTAAAGTGCGCCGCCGCGGCTCGACTCATATTAAAGGTACCTTTGAGGTGCACGTTGATCACAGAGTCAAAATCCTCTTCGGTCATTTTATGAAAGATGACATCTCGAAGGTTGCCCGCGTTGTTGACGACTGCGTCGATCCTCCCGAAGGCGAGGACGGCTTCCTCTACCGCTGAGTGAGCTGCGTCCCAGTCCGCGACTGAATGGGTTATCCCAATAGCGCTACCGCCGCGGGCTAGTATTTCCGCGACGACTTCGCTAGCAGGAGTTTGTTCAGTTGCCGTGCCAGCAAGAGACGCGCCATTGTCAATCACCGCTACATTTGCGCCAGCTTCTGCAAAAGCCAGAGCTATCGCTCTCCCCACTCCGCGACCGGCACCGGTAACGATAACCGTCTTATCTTGCATGATCTTCATGACTCAGTAGCTCCGCGGTAAGCCGAGAACTTTTTCTGCTATGAAACAGCTGATTAATTGCTCGGTAATAGGCGCAATACGGGTAACTGTTACTTCACGTAAAAGACGCTCTACGTGGTATTCCTTAGCGTAGCCCATACCTCCGTGAGTCATCACAGCTTGATAGCAGGCGTCATAGCCAGCGCGGGCTCCTAAAAACTTTGCGCCATTAGCCTCGGCGCCACAGGGCAAATCATTGTCGTAAAGCCAGGCTGCTTTCATGGACATGTTGTAGGCCGCTTCGAGATACATCCAGTTCTCAGCCAGAGGGTGTTGAATACTCTGGTTTTGACCAATTGGCCTACCGAAAACTTCTCTCTCTCGCGCGTATTGAGTAGCTCGACGAAGAGCATCCTGACCAATGCCGATGGCTTCGACTGCGACCAGGACGCGCTCTGGATTCAGGCTATGGAGAATATATGAGAATCCCTCACCTTCCTCCCCAATTAAATCTTCATCTGGCACAAACAGGCCGTCGATAAATGTTGAGTTGGAATCCACCGCTTTGCGGCCCATTTTAGGAATGCGGGTTACTTCGATCTTGCTGCGATCCATATCGGTATAGAAAATAGATATGCCGTCAGTTGATTTGTCGCAGTCCTCGAGCTTTTTGGTTCGAGCAAGAAGCATGATCTTGTTGGCAACCTGACCGGTGGATGTCCAAATTTTTTGTCCGTTAACGATGTAGCCACCGTCAACCTTATCGGCGAAGGTTGTGATCTGGGTTGTATTCAGCCCGGTGTTTGGTTCCGTGAAGCCAAAGCAACACTGATCTTCGCCAGAAATGAGCCTAGGTATCCAGCGTTCTTTTTGCCTTTCCGAACCCTTTACGACGATGGGGTGGGGGCCAAAGAGGTTAATATGAATTGTGGAGGCGGCTGCCATCCCGCCCCCGTGGCTGGCAACCTCATGCATCATTATTGCTGCCTCGGTGACCCCTAAGCCGGCTCCGCCGTATTCCTCTGGCATGGTGATTCCTAACCAGCCAGCCTCGGCCATTGCTTGGTGGAAGTCTGCGGGGAACCTTCCGTCCTCATCACGCTGCAGCCAGTAATCTGCATCGAAGCGTTTCATAATGGCTGCGATACCGCGCCGCAGCGCTTGATGATCCTCTGATACTGCAAAGTTCATTACATCCTTACCTATCTTTGTGAACCTGTATGATATGCGCTAGTAACAGATCTTACGGTACATTAAAGTTCGATAGTGTATTATACGTACATAAAGCTTGATTGTTAAGTGACTAGCCTCGCGATCAACTTCTCAGGTGCCCTAGTGTTACTTGGGTTGGGATCATAAGTGTTGTAATGACAACGCGAGCGGAGCCCAAAATATAGTATAGATAATTACTTTACATTAGCGAACTATGATTTATTCTGTTTGAGGTCCGGTGGTTCTGAAGCGAGGAATTATGAGCGGATTGTTAGGGCGGGTTGTTGTGGTCACCGGCGGGGCTAGCGGAATTGGCGGTGCCATCGTCGATCGGCTGGCTAGAGATGGCGCAAGGGTTGCGATAGTCGACATCAATGTTGATGCTGGCAGCGAAAAGGCTGAAGCTCTAGGTGCCAACGTCAAGTTTGTACACGCTGATATCACTGTCCTTGAAGCGGTAGAGGCCGCTGTCGACTCGATAGAAAAAAATTTCGGCCCGATTTGGATGTTGGTCAACTGTGCCGGTTGGGATAAGCCGGCCCCGTTTTTATCAACAGGCCCCGATCTGTGGCGGAAAATTATTGCGTTGAACCTGTATGGGCCTATTCATATGCACTACGCGGTCTGTAGTCGCATGGCAGAGCGTAACGAGGGGCGAGTGGTTAATATCGCTTCAGACGCTGGTCGCGTCGGTACCAGCAATGAGGCGGTTTATTCCGCTTGCAAGGGCGGGACAATCTCATTTACTAAGTCAATTGCGCGGGAGCTTGCAAGGGCCAATATATTGGTGAATGCCTTGTGTCCCGGACCCACTGATACTCCGGCCATGGCGGAGGTCGTTGGAACTGGAGAAGAGGCGGAAAAATGGAAGGACTCGATGGCGCGGGGTATCCCTCTCCGACGCATGGGTAAGCCTGACGACTATGCGGGCATTGTCGCGTTTCTCGGAAGCGAGGATGCGCAGTACATCACCGGCCAGACTATCTCCGTATCTGGCGGCCTGACCATGATCTGATGGATCCATCAATACTAAGGGAGTATCTGAATGAACGTGACAACGCCGTATTGCGACATCCTTTATGAAAATCGCAAGGGCGCAGCTTGGATCACTATTAACCGTCCAAAGGTGTACAACGCATTTCGCGCGCAAACCATCGAGGAGCTCATTCACGCTTTTTTGACCGCGGCAAGCGACGCCTCGATAGGTTGCGTGGTGCTTACGGGTGCGGGTGATAAAGCGTTTTGCACTGGTGGAGATCAGTCTGCCCATGACGGAGATTATGATGGCAGGGGTGTCGTCGGGCTGCCAATTGACGAGTTGCAGTCAGCGATTCGTGACATACCCAAACCGGTTATTGCAGCAGTTAATGGATTCGCGATCGGCGGCGGTAATGTGTTGGCAACGCTCTGTGACATGACGATTGCATGCGACCATGCTCAATTTGGTCAGGTCGGACCCAAAGTGGGTTCTGTCGATGCTGGATGGGGAACCGCCTACCTCTCACGCATTGTGGGTGAAAAAAAGGCTCGTGAGATGTGGTATCTCTGCCGCCGTTACACCGCTGTTGAGGCGGTGGAAATGGGCTTGGCCAATAAGGTGGTTCCAGCTGAGGAGCTGGAGCAGGAGGTAGAGGCTTGGTGTGAAATCATCTGTGGTAACAGCCCAACAGCCTTGGCGCTAGCAAAACGCTCTTTCAACGCTGATACGGAATCCATTCGCGGCATTAGTGGTTTCGCGCTAAATGCGGTCAAGCTTTACTACGACACACCCGAGTCGAAGGAGGGCGTAGCCGCTTTCAATGAGAAACGGAAGCCTGAATTCTCCAAATACGTCGACTGAACTGCCCGCAAATGGCGCTGATTGATTTGAAAGTGCTGGATTGTAGAGTCGGTGTCGCCCTCATCGATATGCCCGGCCGTCCGCTCAACGTTTTCTCCGAATCACTCATGTCGGAGCTTGAGAAAGTCGTTGAGCGGGCATGCAATGAGTTAGAAGGGCTGGTCATCACGTCAGGAAAGCATACCTTTGTCGCTGGCGCTGACCTTGTGATGATTAAAGATTTTGCTCGAATGCGCTTTGATGCTGATCGCGCCGAGATGAAGCGACGATTCAGTCGCCTCGGGCGTATCTTCAGATGTATAGAGCAGTCGCCCATACCGATAGTTGCGGCTATTAATGGATTGGCGCTTGGTGGTGGATTGGAGTTGGCAATGGCCTGTCATGGGCGTGTATGCGTTGATTCTGAGTCACCAATGTTAGGGGTGCCAGAGATCAAGTTGGGTTTATTCCCGGGTGCCGGTGGCACTCAGCGCCTTCCTCGCCTTATAGGAGTGGAGGCCGCCATACCGCTGCTGCTTGACGGGGAGTCCGTCACGCCTGCGGTAGCGCTAGAGCTGGGATTAGTCGATGAGCTCGCTGCTCGTGAAAAATTGGTTGATAGAGCCGTTGATCTGGCTTTATCGCTTTCCCCTGGCGCTTGCTGGGACGATCCGTCATGGGGCCTGCCGGCCGCTGAAGTACAGCTGGTGAAGAGCCCGGATTGGCCTTCGTTCTGTTTGCAACGGTGTCACTGGAAAGCAGGGCGCCCCGATCTGTATCCGGCAGTCGATTGCATTATCCGCTGCCTTAGCAAAGGCTTGCCCTTGCCTATCGACGAGGGCAGTGACGTCGAGTGGGATATTTTTGTTGATCTGATGAGCGGCCCGATTGCGGCTAATATGGTCGTGACGTGCTTTTTGAACAAAAGCCTCGTCGATGGTGACGCGGCTGCTCATTGTCGAAGCACTATCCGATCTACTTTGGCAGTCGCATTGAGTGAGAGTCGTGGGGACTCTGCAGAGTTGTCTACCGCTCTGCGGGCTGTGGATGCGGGTTCTTTATTAAAGCTGACTGGATCGACAGATTCGCGAGCGCAAACAACATTCTCTGATCAGCAACGAGCCGCAGGCTTGTCCGTTCTAGGGTTACTTGCCCACAAAGTTTTCTCCGACACCCTCCAATCCTATGAACTGATTGACGCCGTGTCAGTGCTTACGCTTGGGTGGCCCGCCTGGACCGGTGGCCCGGTCGCATTTTTGGCAATGCTGCAGCGAGAAGAGATCAAAAATTGGACGCCCGATGACGAGTTGCAGGAACTAATCGGTTCGATTCCCAAGCCTTTGAAGATAAAGGCCGACTACAGTCATATGTTCAACTGAGGCTATTCTGTTGACGGCTCTCTCCCAATTTCTTGCGACGTGCACGCACCTTCCCAAAGACGTGTCAGTATATGTTTCAGGCTGCGCGGCAGAGGTGCCGGGGCTGGCGCAAGATCTCGCTTCAGTGCCCGGTGACTCAGTGACGGTTAACGGAATTTTCATTCCCGGTGTGAATCGATGTGACTACACCGCAGCGTCATCTCGCATTTATTGTAAAACTTTTTTTATGACGCCTCAGCTGTTTAAGTCGGTTACTGATCGGGTGGATTATTATCCGTGGCGCTATCGAGAGATAATTCGTCACTTCCAGCAGAGCCAGATCGATATTGCCATCGTCACCTTGTCGCCTCCAGATAGCGAGGGTTATTGCAGCTACAGTGTTACCAGCGATTTTGCCCCCTTGATATTGCCGCGAGCCAAGGTTCGTGTAGGTGTGCTCAACAGCAACATGCCTCGCACACATGGAGCTCGCGTCAGATTGGCTGATCTTACTCATTGGGTGACTCATGAGTTTCCATTGTTGACCACCCCTGAGGCAAGGTTGGACGATAGGAGTCGAGCGATTGCCCGATACGTTGCAACTCTCGTGGATAATGGAGCCACTATCCAATTGGGTTTAGGCAGCATATCGGGAGCCGTTATCACCGAGCTAGTGACTCGGCGCAACCTGCGCGTGCACTCCGGCGTAATAGAAAGTTCCTTGCTCAGTTTGGAAAACGCAGGGGCGCTGGATCGAGATTTTCCGGTGTTATCGGGTGTGGCGCTCGGTTCAAGCCAGTTTTTTTCTCACCTGAATGAAAATCCGCGATTTTTGTTTGAACCTGTTTCTGTAACTCACGATGAAAGGGCTATCACAAGCTCTGACAATTTCATTGCAATTAATGGTGCTCTTCAGGTCGATTTACTCGGACAGACAAATTCCTGCGTGCTCTCTGACGGATTTACTTCTGGACCAGGTGGGTTGCCAGAGTTTGCTAATGGCGCCCTTGTTTCAAGGAATGGTCGGTCCATTATTGCCTTACACGCCACGGCTGTTGCTGGGCAGCAGTCAAGAATTGTTGCTAGTTTAAGCGGGGGGCTCGCGTCCCTGTCAGCGTCTGACGCAGACGTGGTGGTGACTGAGTTCGGGATTGCAGAGCTGCGCGGAAAGAGTGTTGCGCAGCGAGTGGACGCGATGATAGCGGTTGCAGACCCTGCTCACAGAGCCGCTTTGTCGCAAGCGGCATTGTCTGCGCGCTGGGGAGTGGGCTAGCGGGTGCAGCACTTATCAACCTCAATTGTATCTGTCATTAAAGTACGCTAGATTACAGTATGCTACATTTACTGAGGCGCCGTATACATGATTGAGCGAACTCTATTCTCGGCTGAACATAATCTGTTTCGCGAGACCGTCCGTCGATTCATCGAGGAAAACATTGCCCCCTTTCATGCCCAGTGGGAAAAAGACGGCGCTGTATCGAGGGAACTGTGGCTGAAAGCAGGGAATGCTGGCTTGCTTTGTTGCACCGTTCCAGAGGAGTACGGCGGTGTCGGAGCGGACTACTTATACGACGTCATCGTTTTTGAGGAACTTTTTCGTTCGGGTTTTTCCGGCCCGGGATTTTTGATACACGCCGATCTCGTCGCTACCTATATCAACACATTTGGCACCGAGGCCCAGAAACGGAAGTTTCTGCCAAAGATGGTCAGTGGAGAGTTGATAGGATCTTTGGGAATGACTGAACCACACGCGGGTAGTGATCTAAAAGCCATCCGCACCAGGGCTGTGCGGGATGGTGATGACTACATTATCAATGGCCAGAAAGTTTTTATTTCGAATGGGCAAATGTGTGATGTCTTGGTTCTTGCGACAAAAACTGACTCTGAAGCAGGTGCAAAGGGGGTCACTCTCTTCTTAATAGAAAGCACGATGAAGGGATTCAAACGTGGCACTAATTTGGAAAAGATAGGAATGAAGGCGCAGGACACCTCAGAGTTATTTTTTGAGGAAATGCGGGTGCCTGCAGAAAATATGTTGGGCGAGGAGGGGCAGGGTTTTAAATTGATGATGCAAAAACTCCCGCAGGAGCGCCTGGCTCAGGCTATCAGAAGCGCAGTGGTCACTGAGACTGTGATTGACTGGACGCTGGAATACACGACTCAGCGGGAGGCATTCGGTAAAACCATTGCCGACTTTCAAAATACGCAATTTAAATTAGCGGAGCTGAAAGCTGAAGCGGTGGTGGGGAGAGTCTATACGGACAGATGCATTGAACTCTTCATGGAGGGAAAACTCGACTCGGTAGATGCGGCGATAGCCAAAATGCAACTCAGCAATCTGCACTGTAAGGCGGTTGATGAATGCCTGCAGCTCTTTGGTGGGTGGGGCTATATGTGGGAGTACCCAATCGCTAGAGCGTATGCAGATGCTCGCGTTGTGAAGATTGCCGGTGGCTCGATAGAGGTCATGAAGACCATTATCGCGAGAGATATGATGAAATCTCGCGGATAAAATCAGGCGCGATGCAAAATCTGAAGGGGTAGCAAAAAGAGTGAAATATTCGTCTGTATTTTCGCCGTCGCTGTTCGCAGGACAAACGATTATCGTCACCGGTGGCGGCAGCGGGATAGGGAGGTGTATCGCACATGAATTCACAGCTCTGGGCGCAAATGTCGTCATCGTGGGGCGCACTAAAAGTAAGCTGCTAGCGGTGCAAGAAGAGATAACCGAGGACGGCGGCGAAGTTTTCGTTCAGTCAGGCGACATAAGAGACGAGGCCGCGGTAATAGAGATTATTGAAAACACGCTCTCAAGGTACGGTTGTATTAGCGGTCTGGTTAATAATGCGGGCGGTCAATTCAGAACGGGCGCAGAGAATATCTCCACAAAGGGTTTCGAGGCGGTAATTCGAACCAACTTAACAGGCGGCTTTATTTTCATGCGAGAAATCTATTCTCGGTGGATGAAGGAAAATGGAGGCAACATAGTCAACATCATTGCCGACATTTGGAATGGCTGGCCAGATTTCTCTCATTCTGGCGCGGCTCGCGGCGGAATGTTGACGTTGTCACAAGCATTAGCTTGCGAGTGGGGAGCGGATAATGTCAGAGTAAATACCGTTGCGCCGGGGGGCATAGCGTCGAGTGGATTTGATACTTACCCTGATGCAGCGCGTCAGGCCCTGTTGGAGTATCCAGACAAGATTCCATTGCAACGCTACGGCACGGAGTCAGAAGTAGCTGCCGCAGTAGTTTTTCTACTCTCACCGGCGGCTGCTTACATAACCGGATCTTGTATTCGCGTTGATGGCGGTGCTCCAAATGCAAGACAAACCTGGTCGTTGAAGAAGAGTAAAAAAAATGAGCCGTTCAATGGTTTCCATCGCTCTGCTGAGCCTGAACTTCTCAAGCAGAGAGTTTAGGCTAGCAACGTATGATCCATCTGATTGGATGCCCAGCGTGCCTTGTCAATAAGATTGGTCTTTCGCTCCCCCAGAGATAAATCCGCGGTTTTTATGCGATAAATTGGATAGCCGGTATATGGCCCTAGGCTTACTCTGCATTAGCGTCTGTTCGCTCCTTTATCAAACTTGCCCTTCTTACCTTGCCTGCGTCATCGCGGAGGCTGTGGTTCACAAACTCTATGGTGTGTGGCGTTTTGTGCCTAGCCAGTCTGTCTTGCAGGTGTGCCTTGATTTCCGTCTCGCTTGCCTCTGACTGAATAATCGCGTGGATCCGCTTGCCTCGGTCTTCACAAGGTAGTCCGATAACAGCACACGAGCTAACGTTCGGATGGGCTAGGATGGCTGCCTCTATTTCCGCAGGGTAGATATTTACGCCGCCGACAATGATCATGTCAGCCCGACGGTCGCACAAATAAAGATAATCATCAGCATCGACGTAGCCAATGTCCCCTACCGAATGCCAACCGTTCAATTGCCTGGGAGTCGCGCCGATGTATTCGTAGGGGACGGGCGTTTTGTGGCCGGGATGAAGAAATAGCTCTCCGATCTCCATTGAACCCAACATTGCACCTTCAGTAGAGAATGCCCTTATTTGTTGATTTGAATTTACTTTTCCCACTGACCCCTTGTGGTCAAGCCACTCAAGACCTCCGATCCGCGTACTAGCGACGCCCTCCGTTGCAGCGTATATCTCCCAGATTTTCTCGGCGCCCAACCACTCAATCCAGCATTCTTTAAGCCAAATTGGGCATGGCTCGGCCATATGCCAAACAGTTCTCAAAGAGGACATGTCGTTGCGTTCGGTGAAGTGAGGTAGCTTAGCTATTCTGTTCATCATGGTAGGTACGACATACAGGAACGAAACCTTGCAGTCTTCTACAAGACGCAGTACCTCCTCAGAATCGAACTTTGGCATGACAATCAGGTGCGAACCTGCCAGCAAGGCGCGGGTCGACAGCACGAAGGCAGCGTTATGATAAATAGGTGCGGGTATTAGGCAGGTGTCAGACTCATGTAGCCGAAAAAATTGCTCTACTTCTATCGAATAGATCGCTGGGATCGTTGATTTAATGACTTTTGGTAGCCCTGTAGAGCCCCCCGAAGTCGGAGCTTTCCAGCTCGGCGAGATACGATCTGGCAAGGGCGAAGAGTCTTCAGCCTCTGTTAGTAGCTTCGTCAACGATACTGAATTGTCCAAGCTCAGAAAATTGTCCTCGGTTATGACTAATCGTGACTTGGCGACATCGACGATCTTTTTTAGTTCTGATGATGTCAGCATTGTTGAGACCGGCTGCGGGGTTGCGCCACATTTCCAGATCCCCCAACTCAATGTAAAAAAGGAGAGGCCATTTGGTAGCGCTAAGGTAATCAGATCACCTGCTCGCACACCATAGTTAATCATGGCGTGTGCTATGCGATTCGACTCGCGATCAAGTTCTTTCCATGTGAGTATTTGCCGTCCAAAGGTTATAGCGACCTCATCGGGGCGCCTCTCTGCAATGCCAGCTAGACGACTTGGAAAAGAAATTTCGGCTTGTGCATCGTTCATTATCCGAGCCCCCATTGCGGTCATCCTTAGCCTTGACTGAGTGAGATCAGTTATCTCTGCTCAATCATTGACGATAATTTGTTCGGGAATTTGCGGTAGTTGACTGAATTAGCTGGTAGGCGGCGTCAATGTGAGTAGTTGTTTGCTATGGGATTAAGATGGCCTTGACGCAACTTCCGTTGTGTATTTCCTCTAGTGCCGAGTTAATCTCTATTAGCGGGTATTGAGTGCAAAGGCGATCCAACGGGAAGCGCCCCTCCAGAAATAAATCTACGAGATGAGGAATGAATACTTTTGGGTTGACCCCGCCTTCTGTTATTCCGTGAACCTTGAGTCCCAATGCCAGCATGGAAATGACATCGAAGGAAATGCTGGGGTTGTCAGTTGGTACTCCCACTAAGCCAAGTGTGCCCAGGGGTTTCATGACCGATACGATGGAGTTGATAACGGCCTGACTTGCTGTGGTGTCAAAAGCATAATCCACCCCAACGGAAACGATAGAGCGCACCTCATCTGAGAGCGAGTCAGAAGCAGTTGGATCTATCACATGGGTAGCCCCAATTTCCAAGGCGAGTTGTCGCCGCGCTTTATGCGGTTCAGAGACGATTATGTTGCGACAGTCGCAAATCGAAGCGGCCATCACGGCTGCCAGTCCGACTGCGCCGCCCCCAGTGATGAGAATGTCGCTACCCTCGTGGCATTTCATAACTTCGAGTATGCTGCCGGCTCCAGTTTGAACCCCGCATCCCAGCGGGCCTAGTAGCTCAAGGGGTGCATCTGATCTGACTTTGATAGCGTTTACACTTTTAGCCAGTGCGAAATTGGCGAAGGAGGACTGACCAAAAAAGTTCCCATGAATCTCTTGGCCATCGTTGTGGATCGTTGAGGATCCATCGCTTCTTTTGCAGGAAAAGTTCTGAGGTAGGAACCCCCGTTCGCAGTAGCTTGGATTACCGGAACTGCATGTGAAGCATGCGCCACAGGATAAAAAAGATAAGACAACGTTATCGCCGGGTGACAAGTCGCTTACATTTTTCCCCACGAACTCGACTACACCTGAGCCCTCGTGCCCGAGTACTGCGGGTAGGGGCACCGGTAGTTGCTGCTCTCTCGCTGCGATATCGGAGTGACAAATCCCCACTCCGGCAATCCTCACTACGACTTCATCGTCTCTTGGTGCATCGAGGGTCAGTTGATGAATTTCAAATGCCGTCCCTGGAGCCGTTGCGACCGCTGCTGTCAATTCCCTCATTTTTCCACCCATTCGCTTCTGTTGCTCTGTTGCTCGGCCTTGTCAATTCGAACTACATTCGGACTGATTACTCTTTATATGATCTAAGCAATCAAGTAATGTACACTACAGTACGCTAGTGAATTATATGTAGTCAATTACCTCTTCAGTGAGGACATTGGCGGCGAGATTTTCGGCTGGCAGTGGGAGGTTTTACTCGGATTACCAAGCAGGGGCTCATGAAAAAATCTCTTTGGGGGAGGTTTGATGCTATTTGACAGGAAGGCGCTGGACGGACAGCGTATTTTGATAACGGGCGGTGGCAGCGGTTTAGGGAAAGTGATCGCCGAAGGTCTGCTGAAGCATGGTGCTGAAATCTATATCACTGGTCGTAGAGAACCAGTGCTTGAGGAGGCCGTTGAAGAACTAGATGCAATTGCTCCTAATAGGGTGCATTACCGCGTGAACGATATTCGGGACGCCGATGCCGTTGAGTCGATGATGGAGAGTGTCTGGCACGACGCGCCACTTACAGGCGTGATCAACAATGCGGGCGCTAATTTTCTCTCTCCCACTGTTGATATATCGTCGCGTGGTTACCGTGCCATTTGCTCCACCGTAATGGATGGCAGTTACTATGTTTCCACTGCTGCTGGACGCCGGTGGATCGCGGATGGAAGGCCGGGAAATATATTAAGCAATTTGGTCACTTGGGTTTGGACTGGCTCCGCATATGTTGTGCCCGCCGCTATGGCAAAGTCAGCAATTCACGCGATGACAATGTCTCTTGCAGTGGAGTGGGCATCTGCGGGGATTCGTGTAAACGCCATAGCGCCAGGACCGTTTCCCACCAAGGGAGCTTGGGACAAATTAGATCCCACCGGGAAGGGACTGGGCGCGACTGATCCGGCTACCGTGCCACTTGGCCGATTTGGCGACGTCAGGGAATTGCAGAATCTGGTTATTTTTCTGATGTCTGATGGGTGTGCGTATCTGACGGGGCATACAGTTGCGATAGACGGCGCGCATCACTTGGCCGGCCCGAACACTTTTGCCACGCTATCGCAACTAACTGCTGAGGACTGGAGAGAGGCTCGTGAATCAATCAAAGCTTCGGTTGAAGAAGAAAAACAGCAGCGGTCTTCTTGAGTGAGCTAGGGATTTGGTATGGATTTACAAGCGTTTCGCATTGAGATAACCGATAGCGTTGCATACATCACTTTGAACCAGCCTGATCGAGGTAATCCATTCGATGCTGACTTCTGCAGGGAATTGAATTGGCTGTCGGCTGAGTGCGCAGACAATCCTGATATTTGCGTGACTGTGATGAACGCTTCGGGCCCAAATTTTAGTTTCGGGGGAGATTTACGAGAATTTTTGCAGGCTCCCGATACCTTGCCTTCTAGGTTCAGGCAAATGACCTCTGATCTCCATATGGCGGTGGCGAGGTTTGCTAAAAGCGATGAGCCTCTGATTATAGAAACAAATGGACTGGTCTGCGGCGGTGCGGTTGGACTGGTAGCGGCGTCAGACTTTGTGTTTTCAGCGCCAGACTCAAGATTCTATGCAGCATTTGGAGGCATTGCCATGTGTGGTGATACTGGGATTACGTTTCATCTGCCGCGCAGGGTGGGGACCAGAAAAGCAACCGAATTTCTCCTTTGTAACCAGATGTGGTCAGCCGAAGAGGCCCTTGATTATGGCCTTATAAACGCGGTGCTCCCCGCGGAAGATTTGCGAGATCACTGCAAAAATATTGCCGCATCATTGACGTCTACCCCACCCCATGTATTGGGGCGTATGCGGCGCGCCCTACTTAATTCCTCTGCTCAATCGCTTGAAGCGCAGCTTGAGCAAGAAGCAATGGGGATGGTCGATTGTGCGAAGTCAGAGCATGCAGTTCGGGCGATGAAAAAGATCTTAAACAAATCATGAAGTCTTTCATTAGTGGGGATTGAATCTTATGTGGCCTTACCCAGAAGTGAGAACACTGGCGGATCTCGTTACCTATAACGCGAGGCTGTATCCGGACAAGGCAGCCTTAAAATTTGAGGGGCGGACCACCACGATGCAAGAGCTGGAGACGCTGACTGCCCAATTTGCCAACGGGTTGATTGAGAAGGGAGTGGGCAGAGGCGACCGGGTTCTTTATTTTGGCAGTAACTCTGATGATTTCTTGATCGCTTTGCTGGGCACAGCAAGAGCCTGCGCATCTTTCGTCCCGCTGAATTGGCGTTTGTCGCCCACAGAAATTGTCGATATCGTTCTAGATGCAGAGCCAAAGATAGTTTTGACGTCTGATGCAATGTCGAAAGCGTGGTCAGAGGTTGCGGCCGTCTTGCCATATGATATTCCCGTGCAAATGATTGTGTCTGGGTCACCACAGGACAATCCGCTCCGCCACTGGCTCTCTCGACAGACGTCGGTGGCCCCCACGGAAACGCCAGGTCTGGATGACATAGTTTGGATCCTGTACACGTCCGGTACAACTGGACGCCCCAAGGGCGTCGAAATCGCGCACGGGGCCTTTATGCTCATGCGCATGTGTGAGCATTGGGAGCCAGCGTATACTTGGTCTGAGGACGACACTTTCTTTTTTGTTGCACCGAACTACCATCTTTTGGGAATAGGGCTCTCTCTGCAGGCCTTTTTCAACGGTGCCACTATAGTAGTAGTGCGGGAATTTAATCCCGAGCTCGTTCTTCGTGAAATCGAGGTTAATAAACCGACGATTTTGGCCGTTGCCCCGGTCATGATTCAGATGATGCTGGCATCGTCGAATGCCGCGACTACGGATTTTTCCAGTGTTCGCGAGGTTGTATATGCCGGGTCTCCCATATCTTTGGGCTTGATAAAACAGGCACTGGAGAAGATGCCATGCCGATTCATGCAATTTTACGGATCGACAGAAAGTGGTGGTGCTGTGACGCTTTTGCGCCCAGAGGAGCACGATTTATCTGACGAGAAAAGGCTGACTTCGTGTGGCAAGCCTCTGCCGCTCATCCAGATAAAAATTATGGATCAAGGGCGTCGTGAGGTAGCGGATGGTGCGCCAGGTGAAATGTGGATAAGAGCGCCAAGCATTGCCGTCGGTTATCGAAATCAGGCTGAGGAATGGTCGAAGGTCTTTGAGGCTGGCTGGTTTAAGACGGGCGATATCGCCTTTCGAGACGAAGATGGGTTCATATACATTATCGACCGGGCCAAAGATATGATCGTAACGGGTGGGGAAAATGTCTATTCTTCGGAGGTGGAGAATGTGCTCTCTCTTCACGAGGCTATTTTCAAGGTGGCGGTAATAGGTGTTCCCAGTGAGAGGTGGGGTGAGGAAGTAAAAGCTTGCATTATTCTTAATGAGGGATTCGAAGTGTCCCAGCGCGATCTTATTGAATTTGCGAAACTACACTTGGCCGGTTACAAATGCCCGAAGTCTATCGACTTTATGACAGATTTGCCCGTCGGTGGTACGGGCAAAGTTTTGAAAAGAGTGCTGAGGTCCCCATATTGGGAGGGTACCGAGCGGTATGTTTAGTGCCCATATGGGTGCCTTTGACGGCGACTTACCCTCCGTATTGGTGCCTCGCAGAAATCTAAATAAGAGCCGGACAGCGAGGGCCCAAAAAAGCCCGACAATAGCTCTTCAGTACGGAGGTTTTACTGAGTGACTAAGAAGAGTTCGGGATACGCTGGAGCGCTATCCTTCGACGAGCCGCAGACTGACGGTGATTGGAAAGTAAAACTGGGATTCCTGATCCATGATTCGGCGAGGCTGCGCCGGACGGTGATTGATGAAATCTTCAAACCTATCAAAGTTACGCGCTCTCAGGCCTGGTTGCTCGCTTACTTGTCGCTGAATGATGGGTTGGCACAGACCGTGCTCGCAGAGCAAATGGGGCTTGGCAAAGTCGCACTTGGTGGGCTCGTTGATCGGCTTGAAATGAACGAAATGATTGAACGACGTGCGGCGCCCCATGACCGGAGAGTCAACAACATTTTCCTGACAGATAAAGGTCGCAAAGTGGTTCGTGAAATGAGGAAATTGGTTTTAATTGCCAATGAAAGCATCCTTTCAGGAGTCAGCTTGTCTGATCTCAAAACCACTGTCGACACACTTGACCGACTGAAGCTTAATCTCCAACAAATGTTATGAGTGGAACCCAGTCCGATTACTGGATAGAGGTCGTCTCCAGCACTGCTGTTGCTGTCTTTTGGCATCGACAGCCAGTGCCTTTTACTGCTGTGCATTCGCGAAAAGCACTGTTAGTGCTTTTGGGTTTGGGTTGGTGGATATCGGCGTAAGATTTATTGTCTGATTGCTGTTGAGCTTTCAGATCCGGGGCACAGCATCGCTTAGAGGATTTCATGCTCCTTACTTATCGAAGGCTTTTGCCTCTGGGCGGGGGCTCCAACTTCAGGGATCTTGGAGGCTATCCTACGGAGTCCGGCCTAGCTATTCGACGCGGCGATGTCTTTCGCTCCGGCGCGATGAGTGGACTTACGCCAACGGATGAAACCTATCTTAATCAATTCGGATTCAAAGCCGTGGTGGACCTTCGATCTAGAGAAGAGATAGCGCTATTCCCCAACAATTGGGCGCAGCGATGCGGGATTGAGATATTTCGCCATGACTACAGTATTGAAGAAATCGTTGAAGCCACGAACGGTTTTCGCAAGCTTGATACTCGTGACCGGGATTACTTAGCTCTGTACAGGTGGCTCCTAGAGTTTGCGGCACCGCAATTCAAAATTTTTTTTAAACTTCTGCTTCAGGGAACGACGCCAGTGGTCATAAACTGCTCCGCTGGCCAAGATCGGACTGGAATCGCTTGTGCTCTTTTTCTTACCGCGCTCGGCGTGCCAGAGGATTGGGTTGTGGAAGATTATCTTCTGTCTACGGATTTTCGGTCTCCCAAAAATGAGATTAGGGGTGTGGATCTTGCTGACGCGGCCAAAGATAACGCCTTCGCAACCTTGATGCTTGGTCACCATCAGGGTAGAGAGCTATCCAGACCAAACCCCCTCCTTACCAGTGACGGCAAGCCTCTAATCAAATTTGTCCTCGAAAAGTTGCGCACTGACTACGGCGGCATTGAGTCGTACCTCTCTAAAGTTCTCAAGGTGAACGGACGTGAAGTATCGCTTTTGAGACAGTGCTATCTGGATTAGCTCTCCAGAGTGACGAATAATTGACGGTGTACGCATACTTAAAAAGCTACGAGCGCCAGTGTTCGACTGAGCAGAGGTCTAGAATAACGCAGATTGCTCGGCCTTCTCATTTGCAGCTGAGGTGTTGCAGTCAATGAATACAAGGCTCGACTAGGGTCGATTGGGATAACGCATACAGTGTTTGGTGACGTGCCCTGCACCAACCAGTTCGCCGTCCGAGTCTACAACTAAAGTTCATTTTCGACTGGGAAGATCCGCATCAGGCCCCACACGAAGCGGGTCCACCCGGAGGTGCCGGGGTCTTTGGTGAGTTCAACCATCTCGCCATCGGATTCGCCCGACCACACCAGCTTGCCTGCGTCATCGAGCGTCAGGCGCCATGCTGCACTGGGCGCAAAGTCGTGGGCCATTTCCTCGAGCACCTCGGCTGCAAAGCCCGGATCCTCCACAACCAATGCGATCTCCGAGTTCCACACACGGGAGCGGGGGTCCATGTTGTACGAGCCGATCACCGCGATGCGCTCATCAATCACCATGGCCTTGGTGTGCAGGCCGGCGCGGCCATCTTCCCCGACGCGATCAAGATAACCCGCAAGACTGCCGTTACCCTGCACTTCGTAAAGGTCGATACCTGCCTCAATGAGCCGCTTGCGGTAGGGCACATAAAAGGCGTGCACCGAGCTGTGATTGTTTGACTGTGCCGAGTTGGTGAGTACCCGCATGCTGACGCCATCGGCTCCGAGCGCTTCGAAGTTGCCCATGGTGGGTCCGTTGGGGATGAGATAGGCCGTCTGAATCACGATGGATTTGCTGGGTCTTAAGGAAGGATCCTGCGCGAGCGCCATAAAGGCCGAGTCAGGGTGTTCGCTGCTGCGATCAGGTCGGTCAACGATGATCTTCGCTTTGGTCCACAGCAATTCCTCAGAGAGCGTATCCAGCCACGCCGTGGTGATAGCGTCAGGATCCTGATCGCGCTCTTCTGCGGGGCGAATGCGATCCCGCGCCGCCGCCAAGGTCTCGGTTTGCGCCGCCGTTGGCATGAGCTCGGGTTGGGTATTCAGCGACGCCACCGGGAAGGCGAGCTCCGCATTCCAAAAAAGATCAAAGGCGCCGCCGGCATCAGCGGCCACTGCGCCCAAGGCGATGGCGTCCATGTCCTGGAAGTTAAAGCTCGGGTCCTGCCCAAAATACTCATCACCAATGTTGCGGCCACCGAGCACCGCCGCCACGCCGTCGACCAAAAAGATCTTGTTGTGCATACGGTAGTTAAAGGTCGATTTACGCACGGCGTAGTTCATCTGCTTGCCGGCGCCACGATTGCCCATGGGGTTGAAGAGCCGTACCTCCACGTTGGGGTGGGCATCCAGGGTCTGATAGGCAGAGTCGCGGCCGGAGTGATAAATATCATCAAGGAGGATGCGCACCCGCACGCCGCGCTCGGCAGCTGCCAATACCTCGTGGGTCAGACCGAGCCCGCTGTCATCCCCCTGCCAGAGATAGTACTGAATATCGAGGGTCGTCGTGGCGAGAGCCGCGAGATGCAGGCGGCTTTGTAAGGCCTCGCTGGGGTCGGCCAACAAGCGGATGCCCGAGTCGGGTTGCGAAGTGGCCAATGTCACCAGGGCTGATGCGGCGGGCACGCGGTCGTTGAACTGGCTGACGGATTTCTCCGCGACCTGCGGGGCCGAGGCGCAGGCGGTCAGAAACAGGCTGAGGCAGAGCGGCCAAAGACCTCTCTTCGGTAATCTGAAAAATCGGTGCAACGGTCGCGTGTGGATAAGGGCGTAACGCATGCAGCGGGGGTCGCTCTGCAGTAAAAGTGGTCTCAGGCCGATATGTTAGCAGTGCGCTCGGCGCGATTCGCGTGAATCCTCCTCAGGTCGCCAGTGCCGATGCCCGGCGCTCTGTTAGGCCGCCCGCAGCGCGCGGCCCAAGGTCTCCTGGCCCAATGCCGCCTGCGCCGTCCCGTCTTTCCAGGCCACCACGCCATTGATGTACACCGAGTCCACAATGCCCTCGGGGCGGTTCACCATTTGCTCGTGACCAAAGATCTCGCGGTACTCAAGTTTGCGGGTCTGATCGGGCTGCCAACCGTCGAGGGCGTCGGGGTTAATCAGCACCATGTCAGCCTGTGCGCCGATCTCCAGTGAACCCACGTCGAGCCCAAAAATCTCGGCGGGTTCGGAGGTCAGGCGCTTGACCATGCGGGCCACGGTGGCCTCGTCCTGCTCTTTGGCGAGTTTTAAAGACATCAAGTTGGAGTCAAAAAACGCCATGTTGGTAATGTGCGCGCCAGAGTCGTTAAAGCCGGGTAGGGCGTGTTCATCGAGCAAAAATCCGAGGGTGGTCTTGTTGTCCTTGTTGGCAATGTCGGCATAAAAGCGAAAGCCCTTGTCGTAGGTGCGCATGAGGTGGAGCATAAAGTCGGCGTCGTCGCGCATACCCGCGGGGAACAAATCAAAGGCCTCGCGCTCGGCGTGGGAGCGTGCAGCGGCGGCATCGCCTCCCTGGTACTGCTGCACCCGGGCCATCACCTCGGCCATCGACTCGCTATCCCAGTCAGTGACCGGCGCGCCGTCAAAAATAAGCAAGCTGCCGTCGCGGATCACCAGCGAATCAGGAAAGCCCTTGCGGGTTTTCCAACTGGCAAAATCGCCGCCGGTGCGGCCGTGCATCCACTCCTTGCGGAAGAGCTCCACCCAGGCGGGGTCATTGAGGAGTGCCATGCGGCCCTCGCGGTCTTCGTATTCCTTGGCAATAAGCTGCGCGGTGGATTTCATCTCCTCAAAGAGCGGGCTAACAATGCCGTCTGACCATACGCGAAAGTTAGTGCCCAGCGCCTGAAAGTGCAATTTGCCCTTAAACAGCCAAGTATTGAGCAGGCGCGCTACATTTAAAAAGAGCTTCGCGGTCTTGGGTGCGGCGGTCATCTCCATCGCAGAGAGTGCGGAGGTCTTGAGCGGCTTGCCAAACAAACGCCCGCTGGTGAGCGTGAAGTAAAAGAGCGCCATCAACCGGTTCTCGATGATCGGTGTGGTCTGCCACACGCGATCGTACTTGCGCACAATCTTTAACAAGCGCTTGAGCTCGCCAAAACTGGCGAACTGGGTCGGAATGCGTTTTTCGGTGTTGGGATCGTTCGAGAGGTAGTGAAAGGGCAAGCCATCGGTGCTTAAACCCATGTAGCCCTGCTGCATGGCGGCCTCGAGTAAAGCCTCCATTTTGCAAAGCTCATCTTCAGTAGGCTTGCGGCTCACACTGGCCTCAAGGCCCATGACCTCCACCCGCAACATGGAGTGGGGCACAAAGGCGGCGATGTTGGGGCCCAGGGGCATGTCCGCAAAGTGGTCCATGTAGTCGCCGGTGTTATCCCAGGTGATCTTTTCGGCTACCTTGCGCAACACGGTTTTGGGAATGTTCTCGACGCGGGTAAAGCAATCCACGATGGGCTCTTGCGCACCGGACTGCTGGGTGCCAAAGCTGGTGCCAAGGCTGCAGTTACCTACCAGCACCGTGGTGGTGCCATGGCGCACCACCTCGGGTAGTGCGGGCTCTACATCGACCTCGAGATCGAGGTGCGTGTGGATATCGAGCATGCCGGGCACCAGCCACTGGTTGCTACCATCGACCACCTTGGTGGCGGCGCCGGTAGGCAGGTTATCCCCGCGCGCGGCGATCTTGCCATTGCGCACGGCCACATCCTGAATGCTGGGCAATGCGCCACTCCCATCGAATACCTTGGCGCCTTGAATCAGCAGATCCCAACTCTGTGTCACGGTGTAGCTCCCTGAACGTTGCGTTGCGCAGTAGCGCAGTTTTTTTTGAGGAGAGAAGATTAGCCGATGAGGCCCCGGTTAAAAAGGCCGCGGTGCACTGAAGCGCGACGAGCAGAGAGCCGGGCGCGCCCCTTTGCAGAGCGCAAGAACGTGCTCCTAAACGATGATTTTAGTCGGTGTTGCGACCAATTCCTTAATGCGCCAGTGGCCATCAATGCGCACCAGGGTGCCCCGGTACTCGTTAAATTGCAGCCCCGCAGGATCCGTGCTCCAGTCCGTGACTAATGTGCGCAGGCGCACGTTAACTTCGTCTTCATGCGGGCCTGGGTTGACGAGCACATTAGTCGCCATATGACGCCAATTGCCCTGACTGGTCTCGGTTACGATTTGCGCGATCTCACGCAGCTCCCCTTTTCCTGCAAAGCGGTTGAGCCCGGGCACCTCGAACGCGCCGTCTTCTGTGTAGAGCGCGATCCAGCCTTCTGTATCCCCGTCGTCCAGCAAGTAGGTATAGGCGGAAAAGAGATTATCGATATCAACTCTGTCTTGAATGGGCACATGTTGATAAGACACCGGTACTCTCCTTGCGGGATTGGCTATGGGGGAAGGTTTTTTTTAATGTAGCGGCTGGGCTGGCATTCGCCGAGGCAACCTTTTTGCACGGAAGGCAAACATCAGGTATGCACACGGCGATGGGTACTGGAGGTTGGGTGCTGGATTCAGCCCCCAACCCGAGAGCAGCCGCCCGTCAGCTGATTTTTTTCATTTCTGGCAATCGGAACTCCTGCAATTCGTCCAGCCTGGGTTCGTAGATGCGCAGGATGTAGTTCCAACCCTCGACGGTGGGCAGGTTGTTGTCGACCTCACCGCATTCGCCAAAGTAGGCGTCAAAAGAGCCGTCCTCTTTCAGTTTCATGTTGAACTCGTTGAGGATGCCATCTTCGGTGTAAATCCAGCCGTCGGCGTCATAAATAGTGATGGAGAAAAACCCGGGCTCGTTGTAAGGGGGTGAGTCGAATGAGGCCATGTAACAGCCGTCATTGGCGAACTTGGGTGATCCCAGATACTGCGCTTGCGCGTCGGGCAACAGACCCCAGCCAATCGCCGTGCCATAGAGGTGCATCATGGGCTCGATGGTGCCATGTGCACCTTGCATGCCCATCAGCGTGCCCAGTTTGGTGCCCTCAACCGTTAACTCATCGCGCAGCGCCACCAACTGTTCCATGTCGTAGTTGGGTCTGACATGGCTGGCATTGCCGCCGACTTCCAGTTTTACGCCGGCGCGGAGTGCAGCGATCGCGTCGTCGTCTGCGGGGTCGCTCTGGTTGGCGCGGATGCGCATGGCCACCATCGCAAAGTCGGTATCGCTGGTGATCTCATGGGTGCCCGGCTCGAGAAATACCTGGTCTATGTAGTGGTCGTTCTGCACCACCATCACCGACAGGTAGCGGCCATTGGTTTCAGGGATGGTGATCGTCGCACCCTGCGTGGTATCGATCACCGCGCCGCTGTAATAGGTGTCGCGGTTCATTCTCACCACGGTTTGGTTGTTGAGATCAAAGGCGCCGGTGGGAAAGTGAAACAGCGTATTCATGCCCACCAGTTTGGTGACGTTGTAGAAGGCGAGATCGCTCTCGGCGACTTCGTAGTTCTCAAGCGTCACAGGAATTTTTTCGCCGGTGTCATCGGCGTGGATTGCAGCGAGGTTAGGCGCTTCGCTGGCAGCGGGCGCGGGCGCCTCGGCGGCTTCATCCGACGAGGACGAGCAGGCCATGGTAAGGGCGATGCTCAGGCCCGTGATGAGAGTAGCAATTAGTTTGATCATAGAGGTTCCCCAGAGAAGCCAGTGTTTTTAGCGCGAGGATCAACGAGCAAGCCATGCGCGGCGATTAGGCTTAGTCAGAGTACTGTGGCCAGCCCGAGGCGCAAGCGCAATTGGTGACACGCTCGGGTGAGCCCTGCGCAGGGTTTGTGGTGGTGAGTGCGCAAAAAACTCCCAAAAAGTGCCACCGGGGCGGGCTTTTCCGCGACACGGCGAGGTCAGAAAACGACACTTTGATAACAGTGGGTGAATTGGCCATTTACACCGTTTGCCATGCCTGCCAAATCTCCCAATAATGGCGCCCGCCGGGCACTGGCTTAGGTGTGCCGACGCAGTTTTTACTGTGCCACCGCGTCAAACGAAACGCGGCATGCACGGACAGAACAACACTCAAAACGGAGTGGGGAGTCAGCCGATGTATCGCGCTGTAAAGAGTCGACAAGCACGCTCGTCACACAGGGGCCCTGGCATCGCCATAGAGGTGACCTACGTATGCCGCGCGCTGGGTTTCGTCCCTGATCAGATGATGCTGCGACACGCTCCTCCCTCAACCATCTTTCCCTCATAAACGCCTCACTCACCGGAGCATCATCCATGGCATCCGACATTGAAATTGCCCAGGCCGCCACCCCAAAGCCGATTGCAGAGATCGCGGGCGCGCTGAACATTCCTGACGAAGCGCTCGAGCCCTATGGCCGCATTAAGGGCAAAGTCAATCTCGACTGGTTGCTCGAGCAGCCGGTACGCGACAACGCGCGCATGATTCTGGTAACGGCGGTGAGCCCGACGCCGGCCGGTGAAGGTAAGACCACCACCACCGTAGGGTTGGGCGATGCGCTCAAGCACATTGGCAAGAATGTCGCGATCTGTTTGCGCGAGCCCTCGCTGGGTCCGGTGTTTGGTATGAAGGGGGGCGCTGCCGGCGGTGGTTACGCGCAGGTCATTCCCATGGAGAACATCAACCTGCACTTCAACGGCGACCTGCATGCAATCGGGGTGGCCAATAATTTGCTCTCGGCCCTGCTCGACAACCACATTCACCACGGCAATGCGCTCGGCATCGACGTGCGCCGTGTGACCTGGAAGCGGGTGCTCGATATGAACGACCGCGCGCTGCGCGAAATCACCGTGGCATTGGGTGGTCCGGGTAACGGTTATCCGCGGCAGGATGGTTTTGACATTGTCGTGGCGTCCGAAATCATGGCGATCTTCTGTTTGGCCACCGACCTCGACGATCTCAAAAAGCGCCTCGGGCGCATCGTGGTGGCCTATACCCGCGACCGAGAGCCGGTCACGGCGGCCGACCTGAAAGCCGAGGGCGCGCTCACTGCCATTCTCAAAGATGCGCTATCGCCCAACCTGGTGCAGACCCTCGAAGGCACGCCCTCATTTGTTCACGGCGGCCCGTTCGCGAATATTGCCCACGGTTGTAACAGCGTGATTGCCACCATGGCGGGGTTACGACTGGCTGATTACGTGGTCACTGAGGCCGGGTTTGGCGCCGATCTGGGCGCCGAAAAGTTTATCGATATCAAGTGTCGCTCCGCGGGTATTCGCCCCTCCGCCGCCGTATTGGTGGCAACGGTGCGGGCCCTCAAGTTTCATGGCGGCGTGGCGCGGGAAAATCTCACTGAAGAAAACCTTCCGGCACTGCGCGCGGGGCTTGCCAATCTGAACCGACACATCAATAACCTGCGCGAAAACTACGGCGTGCCTGCGGTTGTATCGATCAACCAATTTATCAGCGACACCGACGCCGAGGTCGAGCTCGTTATGGAGCACTGCAAGGCGCTGGGCGTTAAAGTTGCGTTGTCGAGCCACTGGGCCAACGGCGGCGCGGGTGCCACCGATCTCGCCCACATGGTGGCCGAAATCTGTGATTCAGACAGCACGCCGGCCAACTCGCCGCATCAATCATTTGTTTATTCGAGCGAGCTTTCGCTGTGGGAGAAGCTCGAGGCTGTGGCGACCAAGGTCTATCACGCCAGCGAAATTACAGCGAATACCAAGGTCCGTGAACGTCTCAAGGAGCTCACCGAAGGCGGCTACGGTCACCTGCCGGTTTGTATTGCCAAGACACCGTATTCGTTCTCGACTGATCCACTCCTTAAGGGCGCCCCCACGGGCCATGTGATGGACATCCGCGAGGTCCGATTGTCTGTGGGTGCGGGCTTTGTCGTGGCGATCTGTGGCGACGTGATGACGATGCCGGGCTTGCCCAAAGTGCCCGCGAGTGAGCAGATCGACGTGGTCAACGGGCAGATCGTAGGCCTCTTCTAGTGACTGCCCACGCGACGGACCCTCGGCCGGTACGGCGCGTGAGTGCGGTAACGGCCACCGGTGCGAGTAGCGAGGAAGATTTTGATCCTGTCGTTGTTGAGGCCCCCCTGTCGATTGCCGTTGCCGGTGAGGTGCTGGCAACGACCATGCGTACCCCGGGCCACGACGAGGACCTCGCGGTCGGCTGGTTGGCCAGCGAGACCGACCTGAGCGCACGAAATCAATTGCAAGGCATCGAACGGATCGGAGCGGCCCGGTCTGTTGCCGGCGGGGTTGAGGAAGCGGTCGATACGGTGACGATGGCGGTATCTGCGGATGTGGCGCTGCCACGACCACGGGCTTTTCTAACGTCGAGCTCCTGCGGTATTTGCAGTGCCGAAGTGATCGAAGCGACGCCGCGGCCGAGGGCGCCGCTACAGAGCGCTGATTGGCAGCTGACCCCCCAGCAGGCACACCAGTGGGTCAGTGCCATGCGTGGCGAACAGAAAATGTTTGAACTCACCGGCTCGCTGCACGCGGCGGCGATCGTAGCGCCCGACGGTATTTTGCAGGTGGTACGCGAGGATGTAGGGCGCCATAATGCGGTAGATAA